>Ga0247713_1000178_pt1 | contig 44877 bp, 41 predicted proteins | sample 21E_NmetaG_FD_189936 | JGI IMG/M metagenome (GOLD analysis project Ga0247713, IMG submission 189936) | Soil microbial communities from hillslope of Landscape Evolution Observatory, University of Arizona, Oracle, AZ, United States - 2-1-E_N | ecosystem: Engineered > Artificial ecosystem >...
GGCTCGGGGCGCGGCGCCTCGGCGGGCGGCGCGGCGGGTGGCGGAGCAGCGGGTGCCGGGGGAGGCGGCGGCGACGACGGCGGCGACGGCTGCTGGCCGGATGACTCCCGGGGGCGCCGCCTGTCCGGCTCGGACCCCCGGCCGCTCGACACGCCGATCGTGACGGTCGTCCCCGGGGCGGCGGCCGCGCCCTGGCGGGGGCTCTGCCACACGACGAGTCCCTGCGGTGTCCGCGCGGAAACCTGCTGGACCTGTCCGGCGAGCTTGGCCTCGGCGAGCACCGCCATCGCCTGCGCCTCGTCCATGCGGCGCACGTCGGGGACCGGCACCTCGGCCGCGGACGCGATCTGGCTCAGGCTCCCACCGCTGTGGACGAACGGAACCGGTTCCACCCCTTCGAGGGCTCGGGACATGAACGACTGCCACATCGAGGCGGGCACCGAGCCACCGGTCATCCCCCGCATCGGGATGTTCTCGCCGACGTGGCCCATCCACACCGCCGTCGACAGGACCGGCACGCCGCCGACGAACCACGCGTCGTAGCTGTTCTGCGTCGTGCCGGTCTTGCCCATGGCCTCCCAGCCGGTCAGCCGTGCCCGCGTGGCGGTGCCGCGCCGGACGACGTCCTTCATCATGCCGACGAGGGCCTCGGCCACGGCGGCGTCGACCGCGCGCTGCGGGCGGACCTCAACCCGGTACACCTCCTTGCCGCTCGCGTCGTCGACACGGTCGATCACGTGCGGGGCGGCGTAGTTGCCGTCGTTCGCGAACGTGCCGTACGCGGCTGCCATCTCGAGCGGCGTGACCCCCCGCTGCGGGCTGCCGAGCGCGATCGAGGGGTTCACGAGCCCCTCGGTCATCGCGTCCACGTTGATCCCCATCCGCCCCGCGAGGTCGAGCACCTTGTCCGGCCCCACCATGAGCATGAGCTGCGCCGCCGCCGTGTTCACGCTGCGCACGAGCGCCTCGCGCATGTCGAGGCGCCCGTAGCTCGAGTTGCCGTAGTTGCGCACCCCGCCGTCCTCGCGGCTCCAGCCGGGCACGTTGGCGAAGTACGCGGGGCTCGCACCCTGCAGCCGCGTGGTGAGGGGGAAGCCCTGCTCGAGGGCGGAGGCGTAGACGAACGGCTTGAACGCGCTCCCGGGATGGCGGCGGCCCAGCCGGGCGATGTCGAACTGGCTCTGGTGGAAGTCCGAGCCGCCGTGGAGCGCGAGGATTCTCCCGTTGCGGGGATCCACCGCCGCGATCGCCCCGGTCGGACCGTTCGGGTCGGGGAACTGGCGGGCGACCACCTCCGCGGCGATGTCCTGTAGACGTGGGTCGAGCGTCGTGTGGATCGCCAGCCCGCCGTTGAAGAGTCGCTCGATGCGATCCTGGCGCTCCTCGCCGAAGGCCGGGTTGCGGAAGAACTCGTCCTTCACCGCCTCGACGAAGTACGGCTCGGTGCTGTCCTTGGGCACGTGGTCGGCCACGACGAGCGGGACGGCCTGGCGCGGGGCCACCTCGTCCGCCGGCAGGTGGCCCGCGGCGGCCATGCCGGCGATGATCTGGTTGCGGCGGACGAGCGCGGCGTCGGGGTTGGTGCGGGGGTCGAGGGCGCTCGGGGCCCGGATGGTCCCCGCGAGCAGCGCGGCCTGCTCCACGGTGAGCTGCTCGGGCGTCGTGCGGAAGAACTCCTCGGCCGCCGCGGCGATCCCGTAGGCCCCCGAACCGAAGTACACCTGGTTGAGGTAGCGCTCGAGCAGCTCCTCCTTGGTGAACCGGCGCTCCAGCGCGATGGCGTGGAGCAGCTCGTCGAGCTTGCGCCGGACCGTCTGGTCACCGCCGACGAAGTTCGCCTTCGCGAGCTGCTGGGTGATCGTCGACCCGCCCTGGGTGATGCCCCGCGCGCGGGCGTTGGCCACGAACGCCCGGCCGATGCCCTCCACGTCGTAGCCGTCGTGGGTGTAGAACTTGCGGTCCTCGGCGGTCAAGACGGCCTGGCGGACGTGTTGGGGGATCTGCGCCAACGGCACGACCCGGCGGTCGACCTCGTCGTGGAGGACCGCGAGCACGCTGCCGTCCGCGGCGTACACGATGGAGCGCTGGTCGAGCGCCGGCAGAGCGGCGTCGTCGGGCACCGCGAGGTCGATCGCGACCGCCCCGGTGGCGCTGCGAACCGCCGTGCCGCCGAGCACGGCGAGGAGGAGGACGACGACGCCGAAGCCGACGAGGCCCGCGAGGGCGAGCGCCCCGACGCGCAGGGCGAACTCGAGGGCCGGCGGGCCGTCGTCCTCGGCGGCCTCCGGCCGCCGGACAGGCGGACGCAGCCGCTGGAGGGAACCGAGGCTCATGACCCACTAACGTTAGCGCGCGCTGCACCCGCCCGGCGGCATTCCTCGGACCCCCTACCATGCGCCCGGTGGAGGGTGCGCTGTCCGCTGGCGTCGTCCAGGGACTGGCCCTGGGCGGAGTCCTCGCTGTTGCCGCAGGTTGGAGCCGCTCCGCGCGCGGCGGCATGCTGCCGCACCTCGGTGTCGGTGCCGTCGGGGGGGTCGCCGTGGCGCTCGGGGCCCGCCTGTCGGCACTCCCCCCCGTCCTTGCGTTCGTCGTCGTGGGTGCCGCGGGGGCCGTCCTCGGCCGGCTCGCACTCCTGCTCGACGAGCGTGCCAGGGACGTGCCGCAGCGGCCCTCCGCCATCGGGGACGTCGCCGTGCTGGGCGCCGCGGTGGCCTGCGTCGGGCTGCTGGTCCCCCTCCAGGCCGCCCCGCTCGGGATGCCGCCCCTTGCAGCCGGCGCACTGCCGATGGGCGCCTCACCGGTGGGGGGGACCGGTGGCGTCGCCGGCGGGCTCGGCGCCTTCGTGCTCGGGGCGGGAGCGGCGTTCCTGCTCGTCTCCTCACGAGGGCAGCGGCTGCTTCCGGGGGGGCTGAACCCCGGCCGACGGTGGGCCGCGTCCGGAGCCGCGCTGGCGGCCAGCACCGTGCTCGCCGGAGGTGTGCTCGTGACGGCGGACGAGGCGGCGCGCGCGGTGGTCCTGGCGGGCGCGGACCCCGTGGGTCTCGCGGTCCGCGCGGCGGCGGCGGCGCTGGCGGGCCGCGGCAGCACGACGGAGGCCGCCGCCGCCGGACTCGGACTCGGCGTGGCGGAGGCGCTCGTGCGTCTCATCGACCCCACGGGCGCGACCATCCTGCTGCCCGCGATCGGCATCGCCGTCCTCAGCGTGCTGGTCGTGTCGCAGACCGCGGCGCCGGCGGCGGGCGGCGAGCGGTGAGCGTCCCCCCCGCACCCGCGAGCGGATTCCGCCGCCATCTGCCCACTGCGGGAGTCCTTCTCGCCGCGGCGGTGCTCTGGCCCTTCCTCCTCCCGACCCCGGCCGCGCACGGCACCGGCTCGCAGGCGGTGGCCCTCGTCCTCATCGGGCTCTCGCTGACCGTCACGGTCGGGTGGTTGCGGGTCGTCACGCTCTTCCAACCCGCCGCGGTGGCCGCCGGGGCGGCAGCCACCGGCGCGCTGCTCGTGCGCGGGCACGGCGCCGGCGTGGCCCTCGCCGGCGCTGCGGTCCTCGGTGGCATCGCCGGCATGCTCGCGCTCGCGCCGGCCGCCGCCGACCCGCGTCGGTGGCTGCCGGCCACCTCCCTCCTCCTCACCGTGGCCACCGGCCTGGTCGTGCCCCGCTACGTCTTCCGTCCGCTCGCGCCCCCCGCGCTGCTCGGCATGGACCTCGGCCGCCACCGCACCCTCTACTTCACGGGCCTCGCCGTGGCCGCCCTGGCCTGCGCGGTGGTGGGCGCGCTCCAGCGCGCCCGCTTCGGGCGCCGTCTGCTCACCGTCGGGGCCGGCGCTGGCGCTGGCGACGTGCCGGGCTCACCCCGCCCCTGGGTCGAGGGCGTCGCCCTGTCGGGCGCGCTGGCGGGCATCGCCGGCTGGGTCGGCATGATCCTCCACGAGGGCCTGCCGAGCCCGCTCGACTTCGCCCCGACCACCGCGATCGCCTACCTCGCGATACCGCTCCTCGGCGGCGCATGGTCGATCGCGGGAGCCCTCGTCGGCGCGGCCGTCTTCCTCCTCGCCGCGCGGATCGCCCTGGCCATGGGCCACGCCGCCGTGACGCTGCCGGCGGTACTGCTCGTCGTGGCGGCGGTGATGGGGCGCCCCGGCGGCCTTGCCGGGTGGGCGACCCGCGTCGGTGCGACCGGCCGCGCCGCGCAGCTCCTGCGCCGCCTGCGCCTCGGCTGACACCGACCCGTCGCGCCGCGCCGTCACACAGGCGCCGACGGGTCGGCCCGGTAGGCTGCCGGGGAACATGACCGAACGGCTGGAGCGCCTGCTCAACCTCGTCATCGCCCTGCGGGAGACCCGCCGGCCCATGACCGCCGAGGAGGTCCGCAGGCGCGTCGCGGGCTACGGCCAGCCCGACCACGAGGCCTTCCGCCGCATGTTCGAGCGGGACAAGGCGGACCTGCGGGCGCTCGGGGTGCCGCTCGAGACCCGGCGCGTCGACCGCTGGAGCGACCTGCAGGGCTATCGCATCGACCCACGCCACTACGACCTGCCGGAGGTGCGCCTCGACCGCGACGAGCTGGCCGCACTCGCGCTCGCGCTACAGGCTACCGGCCTCGTCGACGAGGCCGGCGTCGGACTGCTCAAGCTCGAGGTCGACGCCGGCGAAGCGGCGCCCCACAGTCCGCGACCGGTCGTGGGCGTCGCGTTCGAGGCGCCCCCGCACCGGGAGGTGCTCCTCGCGGCCCAGCTCACCCGCGCGCCCGTGCGCTTCCGCTACCGTCCCCCCGGACGCGAGCCGTCGGCGCGCACGGTCGACCCCCACGCGCTCGTGCACCGTCGCGGCCGCTGGTACCTCGTCGGCCACGACCACGACCGCGGGGAGAGCAGGGCCTTCCGGCTCGACCGCATCGCCGGCAAGGTCACCATGGCAGGCGAGCCGGGCGCCTTCCCACCGCCGCCCGCGGTGGACGTCGATGACGTCGTTCCCGCTCCAGCGCCCGGAGGACCGGAGACGGCGGAGGTCGTCGCCGCGCCTGAGGTCGCCTGGCTCGTCGCGCGCCGGGCGCGAGGGGGCGGGCGTCCCGACGCCGGCGGCTGGACCGCGTACACCGTCGCCGTCGGGGACCGCGGGGACTTCCTGCGCTGGGTGCTCGAGCTCGGGCCTGATCTCGAGGTGCGCGGCCCCGCCGAACTGCGGGCCGAGGTCGTCGAGCGCCTCCAGCGGGCGGCGGGAGGGGGCCGGTGAGCCGCCCGGCGAGCACGCTCCAGCGCCTCGAGCGCATCCTCACCATGGTTCCCTGGCTGCTCGACCACCCCGGGGCGAGCGTCGAGGAGGTCACCGCCCGATTCGGTCTGTCGAGGGACGAGCTCAGCAGCGATCTCGACATCCTCGGCTACTGTGGGCTGCCCGGCTACGGGGGCGGCGACCTCGTCGAGGCGTGGATCGTCGGCGACCGGGTGACCGTGCGGATGGCCGACTTCTTCAGCCGGCCGTTGCGGCTCAGCCTCCGCGAGGCCCTCACCCTGCTGCTCGCCGCCCGAGCCCTGTCCGGTGTGGCCGCGTTCCCCGAGTCCCCGGCGCTGGCCACGGCCGAGCGCAAGCTCACCGACCTGCTCGGCGCCTCGGTGGCGGAGGCCCCCGTGCGGCGCGAGCGCGACGACGAGCCGGTCTCGCCGCGCATCGCCGTCGACCTCCGGGCGCAGGGCGACGAGCACCTGCCGGCCCTGCGCGAGGCCGTCGTCGAGGGGCGGGTCGTGCGCATCACCTACCGTTCCGCCTCCAAGGCGGAGGTCACCCGCCGCGAGGTGGAGCCCTGGGGTCTGTCCGGATCCCTCGGCTCGTGGTACCTGCAGGGCTACTGCCGTCTCGTGCAGGGACCCCGCGACTTCCGCCTCGACCGCATCCGCGACCTCGAGGTCACCGACGAGGTGACCGACGCCGGGGAGCGACCGGCGCTGCCGCCGCCGGCCTACCAACCCGCCGAGCACCACGAACAGGTCGTGCTCGACCTCGACGTGCGCGCCTGGTGGGTGGCCGAGTGGGCCGTGGTCGAGGACGCCACCGACCGCGGTGACGTCCGCCGCGTCACCCTGCGTACCGGCGAGCGCGAGTGGATCGCCCGTCTCGTCCTGGGGCTCGGGGACGCGGTCCGCGTCGTCGAGCCGCCCGAGCTCACCGAGGCCGTCGCCGCGCTCGCCCGGCGCACCCTGGCCCGCTACCGGGCCGGCGACGGTCCGTGAAGTTGCTCAAGGCACATGGTCCGCGAACCGACATACGTCATGAGCCCGACGGGTGTTGGATGGAGGGACCGACGATGACGACCATCAAGACGCACTGCCCCGCCTGCGGAGAGGTCGAGCTGGCGCCGGACGACATCGAGCTCCGGGCCGACGCCGACGCGGGCCCGGAGTCCTTCTACGCGTTCGGGTGCCCCGGATGCCGGCTGCATGTCCGCAAGCGCGCCGACGAGCGCGTCGTCCGCCTGCTCGTCACCGCCGGGGTGCCGTGCCTCTCGCTGAACCCCAGCCGCGCGGGCGGGCCTGCGATCACCTGCGACGACCTCCTCGACTTCCACGCCCTGCTCGCCACCGACGGCTGGTTCGACCGGCTCCTGGAGCTCGTCGAGCACTGAGACCGGCGGTCGGCGGCTAGACTCGCCGCCGTGTTGCGCCGTCCGATCCCATCGCCAGGCTGACGCCATGCCGGTGTTCGTCGTTGTAGCGCTCAGCCTCGCGGTCCTGTCCGTGGCAGCCGTCGTGCTCTCGGCCCTGCAGGTGAAGGCGGCCATCGGTGCCCTCGCCGCAGCGATGAGGACCACCGGGAACCGTCTGCGCCCCCTCGTCGACGAGCTCGCGGAGGAGGCGGCGGTCGCGGCGACCGAGCTCGAGGCGATCGCCGAGACCTGGAACGCCCGCCGCCGAAGGCCCGGGCGAGCCGCGCACCCTCGCGTACACTGACGGGGGAGGCTGGCGCCGGCGCCGGCAGGAAGCTGGGGACACCGATGTTCGCGATCACTCCACCAGGCGGGCCAGAGTGGATCATCATCCTGCTCGTCTTCGTGCTGCTCTTCGGCGCCAAGAAGCTCCCCGAGCTCGGCAGCTCCGTCGGCAAGAGCATCAAGAACTTCAAGAGGGGCCTCGGTGAGGGCAAGGAGGACGCCCCCGGCGAGGCCGGTGCAGCCGAGCAGGTGACCGAGCACACCTCGCGCAACCCGGAGCAGTAAGCCCTTCGCCATGACCGCGACCGCGACGCCACGCGACGCGGGGGGTGACAGCGCGCCGCCGGCCCCCGGCGAGATGACGCTGTTCGAGCACCTCAACGAGCTGCGCTCACGCCTGTTCAAGTCCGCCGTGGCCGTCGTGCTCGGCTTCCTCGTCGGGTTCCTCTTCCGCCACCAGGTCTTCTCGGTCCTCATCAGGCCCTACTGCGAGCTCGACCCGGCGCTGCGGGCCGGCTCGCAGATCTTTGACGCCGAGCGTTGCCAGCTCATCGTGACCGAGCCGCTCGCGATGTTCTTCCTCAGCCTGAAGGCCGCGGCGGTCGTGGCCGTCGTGCTCGCCGCCCCCTACGTGTGCTACCAGATCTGGCGCTTCGTCACGCCGGGGCTCGAGCCCGTCGAGCGCAAGTACGCCCTGCCCTTCGTCGTGATCAGCCAGCTGCTGTTCGTCGGCGGTGCGGTGTTCAGCTACATCGTGATCCCCCGCGGCCTCGAGTTCCTGCTGTCGCTCGCCGGCGAGGACGTCGTCGCGCTGCTCGACGCGAACGCCTATCTCGGGTTCATGCTCCAGGTCATGATCAGCTTCGGGCTTGCGTTCGAGTTTCCCCTCGTGCTCGTCATGCTGTCGCTCATGGGCGTGGTGACCGCTGCGTCCCTCCGGCGCTGGCGCCGCCACGCGCTGTTCGGCACCTTCGTGGCCGCGGCGATCATCACGCCGACCCAGGACCCGCTGACCATGGCGCTGATGGCCGCCCCGCTCGTGGCGTTCTACGAGCTGTCCATCCTCGTCGCCCGCTACGTCGAGCGCCGCCGCCGGCGCCAGGAGGCGCTCAGCTCCGCGTGACGGACCCCGCACCGGTCCCTGCCGCGCCGTACGCGGTCTTCGCCGCCGCCTACGGCTTCGCGCTCGACCACTTCCAGATCGCCGGCATCACCGCGCTCGCCGAGGAGCGCTCGTGCCTCGTCGCCGCGCCCACCGGCGCCGGCAAGACGGTCGTGGGCGAGTACGCGGTGTGGCGGGCGCTCGAGCGCGGCGGCAAGTGCTTCTACACCACACCGATCAAGGCGCTGTCGAACCAGAAGTTCCACGACCTGACCCGCCGCCACGGTGCGGAGAAGGTCGGCCTGCTCACCGGCGACAACGTCGTGAACGGCGAAGCCCCCGTCGTCGTCATGACGACCGAGGTGCTCCGCAACATGCTCTACGAGGGGTCGTCGACGCTCACCGGCCTGCACGCCGTCGTCCTCGACGAGGTCCACTACCTCGCCGACCGCGAGCGGGGAGCGGTGTGGGAGGAGGTCATCATCCAGCTGCCGATGAGCGTGCAGCTGGCCTGCCTGTCGGCGACCGTCTCCAACGCAGAGGAGTTCGGCGCCTGGCTGAGCAGCGTGCGCGACTCGTGCGACGTCGTCATCTCCGAGTACCGGCCGGTCCCGCTCGAGCACCACTACGCCGTCAACGACGGCGTGTACCCCGTCTTCCGGGCCGGCAAGAAGGGCGGGAAGGCGCCCTCGCCCGAGCGCGTGGCCGCCGCCAGGCAGGCGCAGGGCGGCGTGGCCAACCCCGAGGTGCTCATGCTCGAGCGGCGTGCCGGCGCCACGGGGCGCCCGTCGCGGCGCGGCTACCGCCAGCACAGCGGGATGCGGCTGCGCCCCCCGCGCCGCAGCGAGCTCGCGCTCGAGCTGCGCCGGCGCAAGTGGCTGCCCGCGATCGTCTTCATCTTCTCGCGCGCCGGCTGCAGCGACGCCGTCGAGCAGCTCGTGCGCGACGGCGTGCGGCTCACGAACCGCGCCGAGGCCGACGAGATCCGCGCCGTCGTCGCCGCGCGCACGGCCGACCTGCCACCGGAGGACCTCCGCGCGCTCGGGTTCGCCGAGTGGGCGGCCGCCCTCGACCTCGGCATCGCCGCCCACCACGCCGGCATGGTTCCGGTGTTCAAGGAGACCGTCGAGGAGCTGTTCGTCCGCAACCTCGTGAAGATCTGCTTCGCCACGGAGACGCTCGCACTCGGGATCAACATGCCGGCGCGCACGGTCGTCATCGAGCGTCTCGAGAAGTGGAACGGCCAGCGCCACGAGCTGCTGACGCCCGGCCAGTTCACCCAGCTGACCGGCCGGGCCGGCCGCCGCGGCCTCGACCCGGTCGGTCACGCCGTCGTGCTCTACCAGCGCGACGTCGACTTCCCGACGGTCGCGTCCCTCGTCGGCCGGCGCGTCGAGCCCCTGCAGTCGAGCTTCGCACCCTCCTACAACATGGCCGTCAACCTCCTGCGCCGCCACGACCGCGTGGAGGCAGAGGGGCTGCTGGCCCGCTCGTTCGCCCAGTTCCAGGCGGACGCGACCGTCGCCGGCGACGAGGCGCGACTCGCCCGCAACCGCGAGGCGCTCGCCGGCTACGCGGAGAACCTGCACTCCGAGGCGGGCAGCTTCGCCGAGTACTGGGCACTGCGCCGTGAGCTGTCCCGGCTGGAGTCCTCAGGAGCGAAGGAGCGACGCCGCAGAGCCGGCGAGGACGTCGAGGCGGGCCTCGCGTCGCTGCGCGAGGGCGACGTCATCGTCCTGCCCGGCGGCGGCTCGGACCGCCGTGTGGCCGCGGTCGTCTCCCGCACCGTCAGCCGCTCGGGAACCCCGCTCGTCGGGGTCGTGACCGACGACCGCAAGCTCCTGCGCCTCGGGCCCCGCGAGTTCGACGGGCCGCCCCGCCAGGCCGGCTGGATCCCACTGCCGCACGTGGGAGGGCCGCGGCAGAGCGCCTACCGCAAGGAGGTCGCCCAGGCGCTGCGGGCCGTCGAGGCGCCGCCGCCGGCCCGGGGGGACGGTGGACGCCGGGCGGACCCCGCCGTCGCGGCGCGTGTCGCCGAGCTGCGCGCGGCTCTGCGCGCGCACCCGGTGCACGCCGACCCGCGCCTGCCCGACATCGAGGTGTGGGCACGCCGCCACGACGACCTCGTCGAGGAGACCGAGCGCATAGAGCGGCGCGTCCGCCGGCGCACCGGGTCGCTCGTGCGCCAGCTCGACCGCATCATCGGGGTGCTCACCGCACTGGACTACCTCACCGGCGACCGGCAGGACCCCCGGCCCACCCCCGACGGGCTGCTCCTCGCCGGGCTCTACGCCGAGACCGACCTCGTGCTCGCCGAGGCGCTGCGCGAGGGTCTGCTCGACGCGCTCGACCCGTCGGAGCTCGCGGCGGTGGCGAGCGTCTTCGTCTACGAGAGCCGGCTGAGGGAACCTCCGCCGCCGAACCTGCCGATCCCGGCGGTGCGCGCGGCCTACGACAGGATCGTGGCCGTGTGGGAGGACGTCACCGCCCGCGAGGAGGCGGCGTCGCTGCCCCCGACGCGCCCGCCCGACCCGGGGTTCGCCGACATCGTGTGGCGCTGGGCGCAGGGCGCCGCGCTCGACGAGGCGCTCGGCGACTACGAGCTCACCGCGGGCGACTTCGTGCGGAACGTGAAGCAGGTGAACGACGTGCTGCGCCAGCTGCGCGACGTCGCCGACGGCTCCTTCGCCACCGACGCGCACCGCGCGGCGCGCTCGCTGGTCCGGGGGGTCGTCGCCTACACCGGCCTGTAGCCGCGCGGCCGAGGGCCGCGCGGCTACGTCCCGGCGGAGTGCCGGTCTACAGGCGGTTGCGCTGGCTCTCGTTGAACCAGCTCACGCACTGGCCCTGGTTGCGGAAGCGCTGGTTGTTCGGCGAGTTGAACCGACGCCAGCCGTCGTTCTTGCACTCGTCCTTCGTCTCCGGCGACGCCACACCCCAGTCGCAGCGCCCGTCGAAGCCCGGCGAGTTCGTGACCTGGACGACGTTCGAGCCGTCGGCGTCCATGACGTAGACGTTGTTCACGCCGCCGACGAGTCCCGTGTAGGCGATCTTCGTCCCGTCGGGCGACCACACCGGGAAGTACGTGTGGTTCCCGGAGGCCGTGGTGTTGTAGGTGATCTGCTGGACGTTGGAGCCGTCGGCGTCCATCACGAAGATGTTCAGGGGCCCCGTCCGCCGGCTGTGGAAGGCGATCTTGCTGCCGTCGGGGGAGTAGGACGGGTGCGCGTCCTCGCCCGGGGAGAACGTCAACCGCCGCTGGTCGCTGCCGTCGATGTTCATGTCGTAGATCTCGTGGTCCAGGTCACGGTTGGAGTTGAACGCGATCCGCCCCTGCGGCGAGATGTCGGCGAGCGCGTCCTGGAAGTTGTTGTGAGTGAGCCGCGTCTGGTTGCTGCCGTCGGCGTTCATGATGAAGATCTCGAGGGCGCTGTGCCCGGGCCCGGGCACAGCGGCCGGGAACCGCGCGCTGTGGAACACGATCTGGCTTCCGTCCGGCGACCAGTTCGTGCCGCGGTCCTCGGGAGGACCGTTGAAGGTGAGGCGCGTGACGCCGGTGCCGTCGGCGTTCATGACGTAGACCTCCGAGCCGTCGTCGCGGAAGCTCTCGAAGGCGATCTTCGTGCCGTCGGGCGACCACGACGGGTCGCCGTCGCGCGTCGGCAGGTCGGTGAGGATCCGCTCGTCGGTGCCGTCGGGGTTGATGGTGTAGACCTGCGGGCGCATGACACCGTCGGCGTCGGGTCGTCCGCCCTCGCAGGCGAGCCGCCCGTTCGCGCCCGGGGCGACCGCCCCGGCCGGTGGCGCCTGGAGGACGAGGGCCGGCAGCACGCTCGCGACGAGCAGGAGCACGAGCCCCCGTCGGCGCGCGTGTGCAGGCAGGATGGCAAGCGGTGTGTGCATGGTGGGCTCCCCCCAGTAGATGACGATTCCCGCTGCGGGCATGTTCACCCGGCCGGTGGCCCCCTGCAATAGATGTATCCCACATCTAGAGACCACGAGCGCCCCGTCGGGGGGTGGTGGAGGCGGCCGGTAGCATCACGGCATGTGGACCCTCGAGGCTGGGCTCCTCGCCGAGCTCGCCGGGCTGGTCGGTCCGGGGCAGGTGAGCACCGAGCCGGGCGAGCTCGCCGCGCATGCCCGTGACTGCTGGCCGCGGCTCATGATGCGCGAGCGCGCGGGGGAGGACCTGCCGCGGCCGGCCGCCGTCGTGTGGCCGGTGCACACGGAGGAGGCCGCGGCGCTCTACCGCTGGGCGTCGCGGCGCCACGTGGCGCTCGTCCCGTTCGGTGGCGGGGGCGGCGTGGTCGGCGGCGCCGCGCCGGTGCCCGGGTGCGTGGCGGTCGACACGAAGCGCATGAACCGCATCGTCGGGCTCGACGAGCTGTCGGGTCACGTCGTCGTCCAGCCCGGGGTCATCGGCCAGAACCTCGAGGAGTGGCTCGGGCCGCGGGGGTGGACCCTCGGGCACTTCCCGAGCTCGATCACCCTGTCGAGCGTCGGCGGGTTCGCCGCGGCGCGCTCCGCCGGGCAGCTGTCGACGAAGTACGGCACCTTCCCCGCGATGGTGGCCGGTGTGGAGGCGGTCCTGCCCGACGGCAGCGTCGTGCGCCGCCGGGCCCAGCCCGCGTCTGCGGCCGGCCCCGACCTCACCGGCCTGCTGCTCGGCGCCGAGGGCACGCTCGGTCTGCTCACCGAGCTGACCCTGCGCGTCCACCCCAAGCCCGAGGTGATGGCGTTCGCCGGCTACGCGCTCCCTTCGTTTCCGGCGGGCCTCGCGGTGCTCCGCGCGCTGCTCCGCCGGGGGCTGCGCCCGGCGGTGCTGCGCCTGTACGACGACACCGAGACGCGGGCGAACCACGCCGACGAGACCGCCGAGGGCTGCCTGCTCGTCGCGGTCTGCGAGGGCTGGTCGGAGCTCGTAGCGCTCGAGGACCGGGCGGTGCGCGAGACGGTCGCCGCGCACGGCGGCACGGACCTCGGCGAGGGGCCGGCGCGCCGGTGGCACGCGCACCGCTACGACGTGAGCTACCGCCTCGCGGACATCATCAAGCCTGGGGGCGTCTTCGGCGACGCGGTCGCCGTGGACACCTGCGAGGTCGCCGCCCCGTGGGGACGCCTGCAGCCCACCTACGAGGCGGTCCGCTCCGCGCTCGGCGCGCACATGGACCTCGTTCTCTGCCACGCGAGCCACGCCTACCCCGACGGGGCGGCGCTCTACTTCACGTTCGGCGCCGCGGGAGGAGCCGCCGCCGCGGCGGCCGGGCACGACGGCGGAGGGCTGGGAGAGGCCGAGGTTCGCGTGTGTGAACGCTACGACGCCGCCTGGGCCGGCGCCCTCGACGCCACCGTGGCCGCCGGCGCGACCATCAGCCACCACCACGGCGTCGGTGTCCTGCGCGCGCCGTGGCTCGCGGCGGAGCTCGGCGCCGGCGGGATGGCGATGCTCCGCCAGGTCAAGGCGGCGCTCGACCCGGCGGGCATCGCGAACCCCGGCAAGCTCGGGCTCGCGCCGGAGGTGCCCGCGTGACCCCTCCGCACCTGCCCACGATCGCCGACGTGCGCGCCGCCGCGGAGCACTGCTCCTACAACGCGAAGCTGTGCCGCTTCGCCTGTCCGGTCGCCACCGCCACGGGCAAGGAGTCGGTGACCCCCTGGGGGATCAACCGCGCCATCGCCGCGGCGGCGCAGGCAGGTGCGGTGAACGGGGCGACCGCCGCGGCGGTGTACGGCTGCACCGGGTGCCGCGCGTGTGGGGGCGTGTGCCTGCCGGGGCTCGACCTGCCGACCCACGTGCGCGCCGCGCGCGCCGAGGTCGTCGCCGCCGGACTGGCGCCCCCCGGCGTCGACGCGGCTGCCGGCCGTGCCCGCACGCCCGCCGAGGAGCTCGTCGCCGGCGCGACGCGGGGCGCGGGGACCGTCGTGTACCCCGGGTGCCGCTCAGCGGACGGCGCCGCCGTCGCGGCCCTCCTCGCCGCCGTGGACGAGCCCTACGACGTCGTGCGCGAGCCCACCTGCTGCGGCGCCCGCAGCATCGACGTCGGCCTCGCCGAACGGGGTCTGGGGGAGGCCGCGCAGCTCGCCGGTCACCTCGCCGGCGCGGACAGGGTCGTCGTCGCTGACCCGCACTGCGCGCGGTTGCTGCGCACCGACCACGCCGACGACCGTGTCGTCGCCCTGCCCGTCTTCCTCGCCGATCTGCTCGACCGGCTCGGCCCCTGCCTACGGCCGACCGCGACGGGGCGCCGGGTCGCCTGGCACGACCCGTGCTGGCTCGGTCGCGGCATGGCCGCCTACCAGGAACCCCGCGCGCTGCTCGTCGCCACGGGCGCCGAGGTGGTCGAGCCCGCCCACACCCGCGAGCACGCGCGGTGCACCGGCGGTGGCATGGGCTACGCGGAGGTCGACCCCCCGGCCGCGGGGGCCATCCTCGCCGCCCGCGCCGCCGACCTGCGCTGCGCGCTCGACGGTGCGGCGACGGTCGTCACCGCATGCCCGACGGCGGCCGACCGGCTGCGACGCGCCGGCCTCGACGCCCATGACCTGTCCGGCTGGCTGGCCGGCCTCCTCCCCGCGGGGCGTCTATGACCCAGGCTGGAGCACCCACGTCCGGCCGGCGACCGGCGGGCCCCGCGCGGCGGCGCCGGCGGTGACCACCCCGTTCGGTCGGCTGCGCCTCATCGCCAACCCCCGTGCGGGCCGTGGCACGGTGGCCGGGGCGCTCGAGACGCTGAGCCGGGGCCTGTCCGAGCAGGGGGTGGACTTCGACGTCGTCGAGACGACGGCGACGGGTCATGCGACGCGCGCGGCCCGTGAGGCCCTCGCCGAGGGCGTGCGCTACCTCTGCGCGGTCGGCGGCGACGGCACCGTCCACGAGGTCGTGAACGGCATGGTGGAGTGGACCCGCCCGTCGCCGGGCGCCGCGCTCGAGCCGCGACCGGTCGACCGCGAGGCGGTCCTCGCCGTGGCCGCCGCCGGGTCGGGTTCGGACTTCGCCCGCACGTTCGGCCTCGACCGCAAGCCGGAGGTCCTCGCCCGGCGCTTCGCGACGGCCAACGTCATGCCGGTCGACATCGGGGTCGTGCACTTCGTCGGCTCCGACGGCAACCCGCAGTCGCGGGTCTTCGTGAACATCGCCGAGGTGGGCTACGGCGCCGAGGTGGTGCGGCGGGCAGCGCGGATGCCGCGCTTCCTCGGCCGGGCGCGCTACCTGTTCGCTGCCTGGGGCGCGATCGCCGCGCTCGAGCGCCAGGAGACGCCCGTCACGATCGGCAAGGAGGAGAAGACCCTCGGGGTCGTCGAGCTCGTCGTCGCGAACGGGCAGTTCTTCGGCGGCGGCATGAAGGTCGCCCCCCGCGCCCTGCCTGACGACAACCGCTTCAACGTCCTCGTCTTCACGGGGCAGCGCAGCCAGGTGTTCCTGCTCACCTCGAAGATGTTCCGGGGTGAGCACCTGCCCCACCCCGAGATCGTCGAGCGCATGGCGCCAAGCGTGGCGATCGCCCCGCCGAAGCGCCTGCTCGTCGAGGCGGACGGCGAGCTCCTCGGCACGACCCCTGCCCGGTTCTCGCTGCTGCACCGGGCGGTCAAGCTGAAGATCTGAAGCCGCCGGGCCCGCCTACCCGCGCGTCAGCGCGTCGGCCGACGCGGGGTGGGCCAGAGGCACGACCCCCCGCTCGCCAGCGACCCGGCGACGGTAGGCGTCGGCGCTCGCCGCTGCCTGGTGCGGCGACCAGCCGAGCGCGCCGGCGAGGACGTCGGCGACCTCCGCGACGGCCGGCCCGCCCGCGGCGGCGTCCCGGATGGCCACCCGCGTCCGCCGGGCGAGCACGTCCTCGACGGTCGACGCCATCTCCTGCTCGACCGCCCAGCGCGCCTCGGCGCGCAGGTAGGGCAGGCCCGCGACGAGGGGCTCGGACCCGCCGGGCACGGCGGCGGCGAGCTCGACGACCTCGACCGCCTCGTCGCCGTGGCGGTCGACGAGCGGTGCGGACAGCGCCGGGTCCAGACCGAGCTCGGCGCACACCCCCGCGGTCCGCGCGACCGTCTCGGCAAGCCCGCCGCGCAGCCCGAGCGGGACGCGGTCGGTCCGGCTGCGCACGCGTGCGGCGGAGCCGCCGATGGTTGCCACCACACGGTCGACGACCTCCGCCGCCATCGAGCGGTACGTCGTGAGCTTGCCGCCGGTGATCGTGAGGAGACCGTCGGGCTCGTCGAAGATGGCGTGGCGCCGCGACAAGGTCTCGGAGTCCATCGGCAGGTGCGCCTCGGACGCGAGCAGGGGCCGCAGCCCCGCCCATGCCCCGACCGCGTCGAAGGGCCGCAGGTCGGTGCCGAACGCCCGGTTCACGGCCGCGCAGAGGTAGCCGGCGTCGGCCTGCTCGACCGTCGGCATGTCGAGGGGGCCCTCGTAGCCGTCGTCGGTGGTGCCGACGACGACCTCGCCGTCCCACGGCAGGACGAAGACCATGCGCCCGTCGTCGGCCGCGGAGGGCACGAGCGCCGCCGCGGCCACGCGCACGTCGCGGGCGGGGAAGACGAGATGCACCCCCTTCGACGGGGTGAGCACCGGCGGGCCGGGGTCGCCCGCGAGCGCGCGGACCTCGTCGGCCCACACGCCCGTCGCCGACACCGTCACGCGGGCGCGCACGGCGACCTCCCGCCCGCCGACGCGGTCCTGCACGGTCGCCCCCGTCACCCGTCCGCGCGCCTCCCGCAGCTCGACGACCTCCCCGCGGGGCACGACGACCGCACCGAGTCGGTGGGCCGTGCGCGCGACCTGGAGGACGAGCCGGGCGTCGTCGGTCCGGCAGTCGTGGTACTCGTAGCCGGCGTTGCCGACGCCGGCCACGAGCCCGGGGATGCGGTCGACGAGCTCGGTGGGCGACAGCCGCCGGTGGCGGGCGACGTTGCGGAACGACGCGAGCCCGTCGTAGATCCACATCCCCAGGCCGGTGAGGGCGACGTTGCGCCGCCCCCCCGCGTCGGGCACGACGAAGGGGAGCGGCCGGACGAGGTGCGGCGCGAGGCGGCGGAGCAGGTCGCGCTCCACGGCGCTCTCGCGGGTCAGGCCGAACATCGCCTGGGCGAGGTAGCGCAGGCCGCCGTGCACGAGGCTCGATGAGCGCGACGACGTGCCCGAGCCGAGGTCGTCGCGCTCGACGAGGGCGACGTCGAGGCCGCGCGCGGCGGCGTCCAGGGCGATGCCCGCGCCGGTGATCCCCCCGCCCACGACGAGTACGTCGTAGCGGCAGTCGCCGAGACGGTCGAGGTTGTCCTCCCGCAGGGCGGCGGAGAAGCGCGGGAACATCCACGCAGTGTAGGTCCCGCCCACCCGCCGTCCCCGTCGCACCCGGGCGTGCTCGACACAGCGTCGCTGGGCGCCGCTGTCGCGGCCTAGCGACTTTGGGTGATGGCCAGCGGGGTGAGGCCGGTGAGACGATGAGCCGCTTGATCTCCGGATGTCACACCTCTCCCATGCCAGTGACGGTGTGACATCGACTGTGGCCAGGCCGACGCGGGGGCCGACCAGGAATCCGCAGGGCAACTGGTCGGCCCCCGGCATGCCCAAGTCGGTGATCCGACTGTCGGTGGACACCTCGGATCCGGTGATGCGCCGACGGGTCGAGCAGCTGTACTCGGCGGCGTTCCAGGTGCGCCGGGCGGTGCAGTGTGACGCCCGCAGCCGGATCGACGCCTACTGGGCCGCCCAGCACGAGCGGGCGCGGGACCCCAAGTCGGTACGCAAACGGCTGGGTCTGTCCAGGAAGGGTCTGGAGGCTGCCGCCCAGCAGCATCTGGATGCCGCGCCGCATCTGGGGCGCTGGTGTTCCAAGGCGCTGGGGCTGCATCGGCCGACACCGTGTGGGAGCCCGTCCGCCGGCACCTGCACCCCGACAGGTCGGGCAAGCGGCCGGGCAGGCCGCGGATCACCTCGTGGTGGGACTTCACCCGGATCCCGGGTCGGGCCCGCTCCCACACCACGTCCAACAAGTGGGAGACGTTCCGGCTGCACGGCACCCTCACCGCCACCCGCCAGACGATGCGATCCGATGGCTGGCGGCACCAACAGCCGGCCGCCACACCCGCCGCCGCCGATCCCGACACGCCCTGGTGGGCCTACGACGGTCCGTTGCAGGTCGTGATCACCGGCATCGGCGATGCCACTGTTGTGCTGCCGGTCCGCCTGGTCGGCCCAGGCCCACCTCGAACACCATCTGGCGGGTTCGTCGCGGTGGCACAACATCGACCTGGTCCGCCACCGCGACCCGGGCGCGCCGGGCGGCTGGGCCTATCAGGCCCACCTGCTGTGCCTGGTCGAGGGGTACGTCTGCGACACCACCCGCCAGCGGCGGGAACAGACGCCAGCCGCGACGGCGGGGCGTCGTGGCGGTTGCGATGTCAACGTGTCCAACGTCACCATCGCCTCCCATGTCGACGGTGCCGACCTGCGCATCACCACCATCCAGCGCACTGCCGACGAGCAGGAGCGCGAACAGCGTCGCCGGGCCAAACAGCGGCGGCGGCACAAGGCACTGGACCGCTCCCGACGCAACACCAACCCCGACGCCTACCATCCATCCGCCCGGCAGGAGCAGGCCGCCAAGCGGCGGGCCGACGCCGCACTGCCGCCCAAGCAGCACGCCCCCGCCGGCCCGAGGAAGCCCGGGGTGACGGTCGCCCGGAGCGGACCTACCGGCACGACCGGCTGTCGGGTTCCTACCGTCGCGGGCGGGGTGGGGCCGCCCGCGACGCCCGCGCCGCGGCGATCGCACGGCGCCACACCGCCCGACGCATCGCCGGCGAGGTGGTCGCCCACGGCAGCACTGCCTGTGCGGCCACCGTCACCCCAAACCCTGTCGGAGCGGACCCACCGGTGCACCACCTGCGGACTGGCAGGTGCGCGTGATGCCGTCTCGGCGGTGTTGGCCTCCTGCGTCGACATGGGCGAGCCCGATGACCCGGCCACCGCACGGGTGGACTACCGGCTCACCCGCCGACTCCTCGCCGACAGCCGCACGTGGTGGGCACTCGAACAGACCCTGGGCGCGTGCAAGAGCGCCCGCGGGCGTCAACCGACACCCCCAACCCCGACCCAGCGTCGGGGTGAGGCAACCCGGCCACCAGCCACGGCTGGTTCTGCGCCCCAAACGGAACGGTCCCGACCCCAACCCCCGATGAGCCACCACACGGTGACCACGCGGGAACGAAGTCGACGACGAACCCGAATGCCCCACCCGACGGCACAACCGTGCACGCCGGATTGCGGGACATCTTAGGATCGGCGTATGACTGCTGTCCTGCGCCGGGCGGAGGCGGCCATGGCGGCTGCGGGCGTCAACGCGCTGCTGCTCGGGCCGGGGGCAGACCTGCGCTACCTCACCGGCTACCACGCGCTGCCCCTCGAGCGACTGACCCTGCTCGTCGCCCGCGCCGACGGGCGGCACACACTGGTCGTCCCCCGCCTCGAGCGTCCCCGCGCCGAGGACGCGGGACTGCCCGGGGACGTCGCCGTCGCCGACTTCGCCGAGACCGACGATCCGTACCGTCTCGTCTCCGCCGCCCTTGACGGGTCCGGCCCGTCGCCGCGGCTCGCGGTCGGCGACCGGCTGTGGTCGGCCTTCCTGCTCGGCCTGCAGGCCACCTTTCCCGGCGCGTCGTGGACCGCCGCCTCGACGGTGACCCGCGAGCTGCGTATGCGCAAGACCCCCGAGGAGGTCGCAGCCCTGCGGCGCGCCGGCCAGGCGATCGACCGCGTCCACACGGCAGTGCCCGAGCTCCTGCGAACGGGACGCACGGAGGCCGAGGTCGGCCGGGACATCGCCGAGCGGATCGTCGCCGAGGGCCACGAGGCGGTGAACTTCGTCATCGTGGCCTTCGGGCCCAACGGGGCGTCGCCGCACCACGAGACCGGCGCGCGGATCCTCGAGGAGGGCGACGCCGTGGTCGTCGACATCGGCGGGACGCTCGGCGGCTACTGCTCGGACTGCACCCGCAACTACGTGGTCGGCGCTGCGCCGGACGGCTACGCGCAGGCCCACCGCGCGCTCGAGGAGGCCCAGCGCGCAGCGGTCGACGCCGCCGGCCCCGGCGTGACCGCCGCCGCGGTCGACGCCGCCGCGCGCGACACGCTCGAGGAGGCCGGCTACGGCCGGTGGTTCGTCCACCGCACCGGGCACGGCATAGGTCTCGAGGAGCACGAGGAGCCCTACATCGTCGCCGGCAACGACCTCGTCCTCGAACCCGGCATGGCCTTCTCGATCGAACCGGGGGTCTACCTGCCCGGCCGCTACGGCATGCGCATCGAGGACATCGTCGTCGTCACCCCCGACGGCTGCGAGCGGCTCAACACCCTCGACCGCGACCTCGTGCGGGTGTCGGCGTGAGCGACGGGGTGCCCGCCGGGTCGCGTCCGTGAGCCTTGCCCGCCTCGACGAGGAGCAGCGGGCACTCCTCGACCTCGTGCGCACCTTCGCCGCCGCCGAGGTCGCCCCCCGGGCGGCCGGCGACGAGGCAGCGGCCCGCTTCCCCGGTGACGTCCTCGCGGCGCTCGGCCGGATCGGCGTCATGGGGCTGCCGTTCGACCCCGGCCTCGGGGGGGGCGGTCAGCCTGCCGGCGTCGCCCTCCGCGTGGTGGAGGAGCTCAGCCGCGCGTTCCTCACCGTCGGCCTTGCCCTGTCGGTCCACACGCTCGCGACCGGGGCCGTGGCGCGCTTCGCGACCGACGACGTGCGGCGCCGGTTCCTGCCGATCATGGCGGCCGGCGAGTGGCTCGGGGCGTACGCGCTGTCGGAGCCCGCGAGCGGCTCTGACGCCGCGGCCCTGGTCACCCGCGCCCGCCGCGACGGCGACCACTACGTCCTCGACGGCACGAAGGCGTGGGTGACGCATGCCGGGGTGGCCGACTTCTACGTCGTCATGTGCCGCACGGGCGAGGACCGGACCGGCGGCATCAGCGCCCTGCTCGTACCCGCCGACACGGCGGGGGTGAGCTTCCCTCCGGCGGAGCGCAAGATGGGTCTGCGCGCCTCGCCGACGGGGCAGATCGTCTTCGAAGGGGCGCGGGTGCCGGCCGGCCACCTCCTCGGCGCGGAGGGTGAGGGCTTCGCGATCGCGATGCGCGCCCTCGACGGGGGGCGGCTCGGCATCGCCGCATGCGCGGTGGGGCTCGCGCAGTGCGCGCTCGACCACGCGGTCGCCTACGCCCGCGAGCGCGAGCAGTTCGGCCGCCCCATCGGCGAGTTCCAGGGCGTGGGGTTCAAGCTCGCCGACATGGCCACCGGTATCGAAGCGGCCCGGGCCCTGTACCTCGAGGGAGCGTCGCGCCGCGACGCCGGCGAGCCCTACAGGCGCATCGCCGCGATGGCGAAGCTCGCCGCGAGCGACACCGCGATGGCCGTCACGACCGACGCGGTCCAGGTCTTCGGGGGGTACGGCTACACGACGGCGTATCCGGTCGAGCGGCTCATGCGCGAGGCGAAGGTGCTCCAGATCGTCGAAGGCACGAACGAGATCCAGCGGATGGTCATCGCACGCGACCTGCTGCGCGGGGAACGCGGTGGTACCCCGCGACCGTGACCGCACAACGGTGCGCCGGGCGCTCGCAGCGGGTGCGGCGGTGTGGCTCGCCGTCGGCACGGTGCTCGTGACGATCGTCGTGCGGGCCGGGGGCGACGGCGCGGCCGGGCTCGCGGCGGTGTTCCTCGCACTCGTCAGCGGCGCGGTGGTCGCGAGCGGCTGGCTGCTGCTCGCGGCCGCCCTCGACCTCCTCGCCGGCGAGCCACCCGGGCGGCGACGGGTGCTCTGGACGGTCGGCGTCCTGCTCTTCACGTTCTCGAGCCCGCTGCTCGTCGTCGCCGCGCAAGCCGCCCGGTAGCCTTGACGCCCATGGCGTCCACGTGCGTGACCTGCGGGGCGGCGTTCACCGTGCCGGCCCGCGTCCGCGAGCGCTACCCCGGCTGGACGCCGAAGCAGTGCCGCGCCTGCCACGGCGGCGCGCCGGGCGGCGCGGGGGGCGGGGCGGTCGAGGAGAACCTGCCGCTCGCGGAGGTGCTCGCCAAGTTCACCGGAGGACCCCAGGACGGCGTCTTCACCGACGGCAGCGCGAACCCCAACCCCGGTCCGGGCGGCTGGGGAGCGGTCTACGTCGACGGCGGCGAGGTCGTCGACCAGGCGCACGGCCACGATCCCCGCACGACGAACAACCGCATGGAGCTCACGGCCCTCATCGCGGGGTACGACCTCGTCCCCGAGGGCGTGGTCACGACCGTCTACACCGACAGCCGGCTGTGCGTCGACACGATCACGAAGTGGGCGCCAGTTTGGGAGCGGCGCGGGTGGACCCGCAAGACCGGGCCGATCGCCAACCTCGACCTCGTCCGGGAGCTCTACGAGCGGGCACGGGCACGGCCCGAGCTGCGACTGGAGTGGATCGCCGCGCACGCCGGGGCCCGGTGGAACGAGTACGCGGACTCGCTTTCCACCGCTTACCGCCGCGCCGAGCTGTGAGCAGGGCCGCCCCGCCCCCGACCACCCTGCTCGTCGCCCGCGGCATCCGCACCCTCGACCCGTCCGGCGGAGCGGCGCGCCGTGCGCTGCTCCTCGTCGCCGATCGGATCGCCTGGGTCGGGCCGAGCGCGCGGGCGGCACCCCCGCACGACCGCACGGTCGACGTCACGGGCGGGTGGATCTGTCCGAGCTTCGTGGACGCCCACGTCCACGGCACGGCGACGGGCCTGTCGCTCACCGGCCTCGACCTCGCGGGGGCGACAAGCCTCGCCGCGTGCCTCGACCGGCTGCGACGCCACAAGAGCGACGCCGGCGCCGACGTCGTCGTCGGCTTCTCCTGGGACGACCACGCGTGGCCGGAGGGGCGCGCACCGACGGCCGCGGACATCGCAGAGGCGGTGCCGCACCGCACCGTGCTCCTGACCCGGGTCGACGGGCACAGCTGCGTCGTCGACCCGGGGACCCTCAGGCGTCTGCCGCTGGCCGGCCTGCCGGGCGTGGAGCGCGACGAGCGGGGAGAGCCGACGGGCCTGCTTCGCGAGCAGGCGAGCGAGGCCGCCCGCCGCCGCGTGCTCGCGCGCCTGCCACGGGCCCAGCTCGACGCGGCCCGCCTCGCGACGTGCGGGCGGGCGGCTGCACTCGGGGTCGGGTCGCTGCACGAGATGGGCCATCCCGGCCTGTCGGGCCTCGACGACGCCCGCGCGTGGGCGGTGGGGCAGTGGCCGGTCGAGGTGCACACCTGGTGGGCGCAGATCGACCCCGCCCGGTGGGAGGGGCTGCGGCCCGGCGGCGACCTGTTCCTCGACGGCTCGATCGGCTCCCACACGGCCGCGGTGTTCGACGGCTACGCCGACGGGGGTGGGGCGGGGGTGCTCTTCCACGACGACGAGGCCGTCGCGGCGTTCTTCACCCAGGCCTCCCGCCGGGGGGTGGGCGCGGGTGTGCACGCCATCGGGGACCGGGCCGTCGACCAGGCGGTGCGGGCGCTCGAGGCGGCCGCCCACCGGGTCGGGCGCACCACCGTGCGCGCCTGTCGGCACCGGGTCGAGCACGTCGAGATGGTCTCGCCCGACCTCGTCGCCCGGCTTGCCGACCTCGGCGTCGTCGCGAGCGTGCAGCCGGCGTTCGACGCCGCGTGGGGAGGGGACGACGGACTGTACGCGCGGCGCTTCGGTCCGGGCGCAGCCGGCCGGATCAACCCCCTCGCCTGGTTCGCCGCCGCCGGGGTGCCCATGGCCTTCGGCTCGGACGCGCCCGTGACCGCCCTCGACCCCTGGGGCGCCGTGTGGGCCGCCGAGCACCACCGCGGCGGCTACGGCCTGGGCCGCGAGCAGGCACTCGCGGCCCATACCCTCGGGGGTCGCTACGCGGCCGGGCAGGACGAGGTGGGGGCGCTGCGAGCGGGCGCGCGGGCGGACTTCGCCGTATGGAGCGACGACCCGCTCGCGGTCGAGGACCCTCGCGAGCTGCGGTGCCTCGCCACGGTGGTGGCGGGACGGGTCGCGCACGGCGATCTCCGCCTCGGCGGTCCGTGACGTGCTGCGCTCCGCGGCCGTTCGTGCGACCGGTGGGCGGGAGCCGCCGTGCGCAAAGCGCGCGGCTGGAAATCTTCCGAGGTTGTCGCTGACCTGCAGGTTCGCTGACAAACCGCTGGTCAGCGCGCTGGCGCTGGTTGCCGGGCAGGGTTGACGCCTGCGCCGGAGCCCCCCTAGCCTGCGTACCGCACCGGCGGGGCGCGACCCCGAAGGTGGCAGGTTCCCGTGCTGCGGCCCACCTGACCGGGGCGGGGGGAACGACAGCGAGACGGACGGAGGTAGGGCAGGCCTAGTAGAGAACTCGCGCGTCGGCGTCTGCCGGCACGCGCGTGGTGCCAACGGCAGGCCCCCTCTCAGTCGGCCCCGGAGCGCTATCCGCTCCGGGGCCGTTCCCTTTTTTCTCCAAAGGGGAACGTAGGACGCGCCCGCAGCGTTGCGCCCAGCACCGTGAAGACCTATAAAGCCGCTCACGCGGTAGCCGCGCCCCGACCCGGCGCGTGGCAAGAGAGGAAGCCCCGGGTGTCCACCGCTGAGTTCGACGACGAAGTAGAGCTCGACGAAGAGCTCGACGACGACGTCGACCTGGCCGAGCTGCCCATCGACGACGAGGCAGTCGACGACCTCGACGACGACGCCGCGTCGATCGAGGACGAGGAGCTCGACGCGGGTGAGGAGGCCGAGGAGCTCGACGACGAAGACGAGGACGACGAGCTCGACGCCGACGAGGACGACGACGAGGACCTCGACGACGACGACCTCGACGACGACGACGCGGGCGAGGAGTCGCTCGACGTCCTGCTCGCTCGGGACAAGGTCCTCGACGACGACGACCTCGGACGCTTCGCCGACGACTCGCGTGACGGGCTGAGCGTGCGACCTGCCCTCGTCGGAGCCGGAGAGTTCACGTGTCGATCGTGCTTCCTCGTCAAACGTCGGGCGCAGCTGGCCGACGAGACGCGGCTGTTCTGCTTCGACTGCGCCTGACCCCCCGGCGTCGCCGGGTGCTGCTCGCGTTGGGCGGCGGCGCGCTGCTCTTCGCCGGGCACCCGCCCCTCGGCTGGGGGCCGGTGGGCCTGGTGGCCCTCGTCCCGCTGCTCGCCCTGGCCCGCGACGTGGCCGGCGACCGGCGTCCGGGACGGACCGGCCTCGGATGGGGGCTGCTCGCCGGCGTGGCGTTCTTCACGCCGCTCGTCTACTGGATCTCCCTCGTCGAGCCGATCGCGCTGCCGCTGCTCGTGCTCATCCAGGCCGTCACGGTGGCGGCCTTCGTCGGCGGGCTGGCCGTATGGGGGGACCGCCCCTGGCGTCCCCTGGCCGCCGTCGTCTGGTGGGTGGCTCTCGAGGCCGTCCGCAGCGCCGCGCCCTGGGGCGGGTTCCCGTGGGGCGTGCTCGGCTACACCCAGCACGACGGCGGCCTTATCCTGCCGCTCGCGCGCACCTTCGGGGTCCTCGGGGTGAGCGCCGCCTGCGCGCTCGTGGCGGTGGCCGTGGAGGAGGGCGTCGAACGGCTGCGCGGTCTCGCGCGTGACGGGCCTTCCCTCGGCTCCCTCGGCTCCCTCGGTGAAGCCGGGTTCGCGGCGGTGCGCGCTCCTCTCGTCGCCGTGCTCGTGCTACTCGCGGCGGCGGTGGTGCTCGGCGGCGACCCGCCCGCCGACGCCGGGCGCACGCTCGACGTCGCGGCCGTCCAGGGCAACGACATCGTCGACACGCGGTCGTTGACCCGCAGCCGCGTCGTCGAGGTCGCCGAGCGGATGACGGGGCTGACGGTGGCGCTCGCCCGCGACGGCGCGATGCCCGACGTGGTCGTGTGGCCGGAGAACGCGCTGGACGCCGACGTCACCGACGGCGCGTCCCAGCTCGCCGGCGTCATCCGCCCGGCGCTCGACGCCCTCGACGGCACCCCGCTGCTCGCCGGGATGCTCCGCACCGTCGACGGGCGCGACTACAACACCATGGCGGAGCTCCGCGACGGACCGGCTCTCGGGGACGTCTACGCCAAGCGCTCCCTCGTGCCCTTCGGCGAGTACGTCCCCCTCCGGGAGTACCTCGGGTGGGTTCCCCCCCTGGAGCGGGCGAGCAACTTCGCCGCCGGCGGCGACCCCGGGGTGTTCAACGTCGGGGGTGCGCGACTCGCCACGGTCATCTGCTTCGAGAACAACTTCCCCGAGCTCACCCGCAGCCAGGTGCGTGAGGGAGCCGAGCTGCTCGTCGTCTCGACGAACAACGCGAGCTTCGGGCGCACGCCGGCGAGCAGCCAGCATCTCGCCTTCAGCCAGCTCCGCGCGGTCGAATCGGGGCGGTGGGTGGTCCACGCCGGCCTGAGCGGCATCTCCGCGGTCATCGACCCGGAGGGCCGGGTCAGCCACCGCACCGAGTTGTTCGAGCAGGCGGTCGTCCGGGCCGAGCTGCCGCTCGTCGCCGCCGACACGCCCTTCACCCGCTTCGGCGACGTGGTCGGGCCCGTGGCCATGGCCGCAGCCGCCCTGGCGGCCCTGGGGCTAGCGGTCGCCGGGGGCATCGCGCAATGGCGGAGGCGGTACCCACCCGATTAGGCTGGCTGGCAGGTCCCGTCATCTAGCGGCCCAGGATGGCAGCCTTTCAAGCTGTTCACGCGGGTTCGAATCCCGTCGGGACCACCGGCATGCTGCGACCCCGCAGCGCCCCGCTACACTTCGCTGGAGGCCGCGGCTTCTGCCCGGGCTGTCGTTCGCATGAACAGGCTGGTTTCGCGCGGGCGCCGGTGCACCGACGGGCGCCAGGAGGGATCAGGAGACGGTGGCGACGAAGGACGCACAGGCCTACCAGGTGGCGGTTGAGCGCCAAAAGGCCGCCCAGGCCGCGGGCAACTACGACCTCTCCGACCTGCCCGGCCAGCTCGCCGAGCCGGTCGCGGCCGCGCGCATCGGCAAGTCCGCCAAGCAGGACAAGATCCTGAAGGGCCGGGGGTCGCTCGCGGCGGTGGCCCGCCTGTCGCCGGGTTCGGCGCTCGCCGTGTTCGGCCGGCCGGAGTCACGCTGGGCGATGGCCTACTGGCGCCGCACCGGGGGTGGCGCGTCGATGACGGAGCTGCTGAGCTACGCGCGCCAGCTCGTCGGCATGAACCCGGCCGGCGGCCTCGTCGTGTGCCTGTGCGGCCACGCCGGGCAGGGCCCCTGCATCCCGCTCTGGGCGCCCCGCGACGAGGTCAGCCTCACCGTGCAGCCCAACGACCTCGTCCTGCGCTTCGACGATCTCGTCGCCGACCAGTAGGCCGTCGGCGTGACGCCGGACGTCACCGACCTGCTCGCCTTCGCCGAGGAGCTCGCCGACGCGGCCGACCGGCTCACCATGGCGCACTTCGGTGGCCCCGTCGCGGTGGTGGCCAAGCCGGACGGCTCACCGGTGACGGAGGCCGACCGCGGCGTGGAGGCTGCCCTGCGGGCGCGCATCGCGGCGACCTATCCCGACCACGCGATCCTCGGCGAGGAGGAGGGCGGGGCGCTCGACCCCGCGACGCCGACGTGGGTGCTCGACCCCATCGACGGGACGGCGAACTTCCTGCGCGGGGTGCCGGTGTTCGCCACGCTCATCGCGCTCGTCCACGACGGTCGGGTCCTCATCGGCATGGCGAGCGCGCCCGCGATGGGGGAGCGCTGGGACGCCGCCGCCGGCCGGGGCGCCCGTCGCAACGGTCAGCCGGTCGGCGTCTCTGCGGTCGACGCGCTCCGCGACGCGCACGTGCTCCACGGTGGCCTCGACTGGTTCCGCCGATCGCCGGCGCTGTGGAACCTGCTCGGCCGCCTGGCCGACGCCTCCTGGCGCACCCGCGGCTTCGGCGACTTCTGGATGCACCTGCTCGTTGCGGGGGGCATGGCCGATGTGGCCCTCGAGCGCGACCTGAAGGTGTGGGACGTCGCCGCGCTCGAATGCATCGTCACGGAGGCGGGCGGCCGGCTCACCGCCTGGGACGGCGGAAGCGCCCTCGCCGACGCGACGGGGGCGGTGCTCAGCACGAACGGGCTGCTGCACCCGGTCGTCGAGGACCTCCTCGCGGTCGCGACCGGCTCCGCCTAGATACGACCCGGCCACCGGCTGGTGCGAGCCACCGCCGGGTCCTGGGGAAATCAGCGGCGCAGGCTTGCGACCTCTGCCTCGCACTCGGCGACGAACGCCTCGGCCGCCTCGACCCGGTCCCCGGCGCGGCTGAGCTCCTCGAGGAGCACGGTGCGTCGGCGCCCGACCGCTTCGAGCAGCGCCTTCTCGGTCTGGTCGACCGGCCGGCGGACGCGCCGGGGCAGCTCTGCGCCGGCGTCGCGGGTGGCGGCGGCGAACGCGTCGAGCCGGCGCCGCTCCTGCTCCAGGAACTCCCTGTAGCGCAGGAGCGTGTCGCGCTCCTCGACGGCGCGCAGCATGGTGAAGTACGCGGCGTCGTACTCGCTGCGGGGGCTCACCGTGGCCCCCCGGCCCCGGTCGGCCGCCCGACGGAGGCGAGCTCGGCGAACAGGCAGGCCTCGGCCAGGCAGGCGGCGCGCCCGTCGGCGAGGTGCAGCGACTCGTCGACGTCGTGCGTGTGGCTGTCGGGATCCTCGACGCCGAGCAACAGCGCCGGCGCGCCAGCGAAGGCGCGGGCGAACGGCTCGACGAAGGGGATCGTGCCGCCGACCCCCGTGCCGACCCCCGGGTGGGCGTAGCAGAGCACCCTGGGCGCCTGTGGGCCGGCGCCGAGCCACTCGGCGTAGACACCGCCGGATGTGCCCCTGGCACCTCGAGCAGGCTTGCGCGCTCCAGCCCCGCGGCGGCCAGCATGTTCTGCGTCGCCTCGGCGGTCTGGCGTGGCCATGCCCGCGATGGTAGGCGCGCTGGGGTGAGGCGGCCACGCCGGCGCACGCGCGCGGGCGAACGCGCGTAGGCGAGGCATGCCCGTGTCGTAGGCTGCCGGCTTGATGACGACGAGGTGGAGGCACCGACTGGCCCTGGCGACCACGACGCTCATGCTTCTCGCGGCGTGCGGCGCGCAGGACGACCCCGTGACCGAGGACCGCGACACGGAGACGGACGACACCACCGTCGGCGACGGCGGCGACGGGACGCTGCTCCTCGGCTACGTCCTCCCCGAGACGGGTGACCTGCAGTTCCTCGGGCCGCCCATGATCGCCGGCACGGAGATGGCGGTGGCCGACATCAACGCCGCCGGAGGGGTGCTCGGCCGTGACGTCGAGCTGCTGACCGGCGACGAGGCGGGCGACACCGCCGTCGCGAGCGAAGCGGCCCAGCAGCACCTCGCGAGCGGGGTGGACGCGGTCATCGGGGCGGCGGCGTCCGCCATGACCCTCGCGATCATCGACGCGATCACCGGCGCGGAGGTCGTCCAGTGCTCGCCGTCGAACACGACCCCGACCCTGACGGCCTACGACGACGGCGGCTACTTCTTCCGTACCGCGCCGACGGACGTGCTCCAGGGTCCGGTGCTCGCCGAGACCATCGTCGCCGACGGTCACACCCGGGTGGCGTTGCTCGCACGGTCCGACGACTACGGCCAGGGGCTCGCGGAGTCGACCTCGGAGGCGCTGGCCGAGCAGGGCGCCGAAGTCGTCGCCGAGGTCATCTACGACCCAGGGGCCACGACCTTCGACCCGGAGGTCGGCGAGGCGCTCGCCCCCGATCCCGACGCCGTCGTCATCATCGGCTTCGAGGAGTCCGCCCAGATCCTCCAGGTGCTCATCGAGCAGGGAAGGGGCCCTGGCGACTTCCCCGTGTACGGCGGTGAGAGCCTGCGCTCCACCGACCTGCCCGCCAAGGTCGACCCGAACGACCCGGAGGTGCTGAGCGGGTTGAAGGGCACCGCGCCCACGTCGGACGCCGAGCAGGAGTTCATCGACCGCCTGCGCACGTTCCGCGACGTCCCCGACACCCTGTTCGCCGCCGAGTCCTACGACTGCGTTATCATCGTCGCCCTCGCCGCCCAGGCCGCCGGCACCGACGACCCGTCGGTGTTCGTCGACGAGATGGTCGCGGTGACCCGTGACGGGACGTCGTGCGCGAGCTTCGAGGAGTGTGCCGCCCTCCTCGAGGAGGGCGAGGACATCGCCTACGCCGGCGTGAGCGGCATGGGCGAGCTGAACGACGCCGGCGAGCCCTCCCGGGGTCTCTACGAGGTCTGGGAGTTCGTCGGCGCCGAGATCGAGACCCTCGACGAGATCGAGTCCCGCCTGTAGCCCCCCCCGCCACGGCCACCGACGGCCCGGCCGGTCGGCCCGTTTGGCTCGAGAAGCGATCGGGCACCCCGCAGTCAGGGCGGCGAGCCTCCGCCCCGGGGCGCCGTCCGGTCCGCCACACCGCGAGACGTGCCGCGGACGCGCGCACTGACCGGATGGACGGGGCGAAAGGCCGTCGCCGGTCCCATGCAGTTGACATTGACGTCAATGTCAATAGAGTCGGAAGGGTGAGGACACCCGTCACCGGCACCCCTCGCATCCGCAGGCTAATCCACCGGTGGAAGGAATACGGCATGACCCGCGCCGTCGTCGAAGGCCTCGGGACCTGCGTGCCGCCCCGCGTGGTGACGAACGAGGAGCTCGCCGCCCGCCTCGACACGAGCGACGAGTGGGTGCGCACCCGCACCGGGATCGCCCAGCGCCACGTCGCCGACCCCGGGACCGCCACCGCGGACCTGGCCGTGGAGGCCGGGGCGAGGGCGCTGAAGTCCGCCGGTGGGGGCGACGTCGACGCGGTCATCGTGGCCACGACGACGCCCGACCGGGTGTGCCCGTCGACCGCTCCCGAGGTCGCCGCCCGCCTCGGCCTGCCGCAGGTCGCCGCGTTCGACGTCGCGGGCGCCTGCGCGGGGTTCGTCTACGGGCTGGCCACCGGCTCCGGGCTGCTCGCCGTGGGCGCGGCCAGCCGCGTGCTGCTCATCGGCGCGGAGACGATGACCCGCATGATCGACCCCGACGACCGCACGACCGCCGTGCTCTTCGGCGACGGCGCCGGCGCGGTCGTGCTGCGCCCGGCCTCCGCCGACGACGAGCCCGGATCGGTGGGGCCGTTCGACCTCGGCAGCGACGGTGACCTCGCCGAGCTGCTCGTCGTACCTGCCGGCGGTTCCCGCCGCCCCGCCGACGCCGCGTCGTACGCCGCGGGGGACCACTACCTCCGTATGGACGGCCGGGAGGTGTACCGCCAGGCGGTGCGCCGGATGGTCGACTCCTCGCGCGCCGTGCTCGACCGAGCCGGTCTGGCCGTCACCGACGTCGACCGGCTCGTCGGCCACCAGGCCAACGCGCGCATCCTCGACGCCGTCGCCGACCGCCTCGGCGTGCCCGCGGAGCGCCGGGTGGTCAACGTCGCCCGCTACGGCAACACCTCCGCCGCCTCGATCCCCCTGGCCCTCGCCGACCTCGACCTCGAACCCGGGCAGCGCGTGCTGCTCACCGCGTTCGGGGCCGGTCTCACCTGGGGATCCACCATCCTCACCTGGCCGGACCTGTCTGCTGCATAACCCGTCGAACCCGCTCTCCCCCAAGGAGGAACCCATGTCCGCCGTCTACGACCGCGTGAAGGAGCTGCTCGTCGACAAGTTCGGCGTGCCCGAGGACGAGGTGACACCCGAGGCCACCTTCGAGGAGCTCGACCTCGACTCGCTCGACCTCGTCGAGTTCGCCCTCGCCGCCGAGGAGGAGCTCGGTGTGCGCATCAGCGACGAGGAGGCCGAGGACCTGGAGACCCTCCAGGACACGGTGAAGCTGCTCGAGTCGAAGGGCGCGACGGTTTGAGTGCCGCCACCCGCACAGGACAGCCGGTCGCCGTCACCGGCCTCGGTCTCGTCACGCCCGCCGGCATCGGCACGCAGGCGAGCTGGGACGGCGTGCTCGCCGGTGCCCCGGCCGCCGCGACCGACCCCGTGCTCGAGGGCCTCGACGTCGACTTCTCCTGCCGGGTGCCCGGTTTCGACGCGACGGAGCTGCTCGGGCGCAAGGCCGCCCGCCGTCTCGACCGGTTCACCCAGCTCGCGGTCGTCGCCGCCCGCGAGGCCGTCGCGGACGCCGGGCTCGACCCGTCCACCTGGGACGGTGCCCGGGTGGGCGTCGTGCTCGGCTGCGGCATGGGCGGGGCCGCGACATGGGAGGCGCAGCACCGCCGGCTGATCGAGCGGGGACCGGGACGCGTGTCGCCGATGCTCATCCCCATGCTCGTCCCGAACATGGTCGCCGGCCAGCTCGCGATGGAGTTCGGCGCCATGGGACCGAACCTCGTGACCGCGACGGCGTGCGCGTCCGGCGCCACCGCGATCGGGGTGGCGCGCGACCTGCTGCGCTCGGGCGCGTGCGACATCGTGCTGACGGGGGGCACCGAGGCCGGCCTCACCCCGCTGTCGATCGCCGGCTTCGCGCAGATGCAGGCCCTTTCGCGCCGGCGCGACGACCCGGCGCGCGCGTCCCGACCCTTCGACGTCGACCGTGACGGGTTCGTCGCGGCCGAGGGCGCGGGCGTGCTCGTGCTCGAGCGCACCGACCACGCCGCCGGCCGCGGCGCGCGCGTCCGCGCGAACCTCGCGGGGTACGGCGCATCCGCCGACGCCCACCACATCACCGCGCCCGACCCCGACGGCAGGGGAGCGGCGCTCGCGATGCGCGCCGCACTCGCCGACGCAGGCGTCGGGCCCGACGAGGTGACCCACGTGAACGCCCACGGCACCTCGACCCCGCTGAACGACGTCGCCGAGGCGCGCACGATCCGCCGGGTCGTCGGCGACCACGTGGCGGTCACCTCGACGAAGGGGGTCACCGGCCACCCGCTCGGCGCGGCGGGGGCGATCGAGGCGGCCTTCAGCGTGCTCACCGTCGAACACGGCCGCATCCCACCGACCGCCAACCTCGACAGCCAGGACCCCGAGATCGACCTCGACGTCGTCGCGAAGGCGCCACGGGAGCGGGCCGTGGACGTGGTGATGAGCAACAGCTTCGGCTTCGGAGGGCAGAACGCGGTGCTCGTGGTTACCGCGGCTTGAGACCAGGCCAGCAGGACGACGCGGCGGTTCATCCCGGGAGCGGTGCAGACATGAGCGAAGACGTCATCAGCACGGTCCGTCTCGACGCACGCGCCGACGCGCGGACGCGCGTCGCCATGCTCGCCGACGCGGACAGCTTCCGTGAGCTCGGCAGCCAGGCGCGCCACCACGTGACCGCGTTCGGCATGGCCGCCAAGCGACCCGCCGGCGACGCGGTGGTGACGGGGACCGCCCGCGTCCAGGGCCGCCCCGTCGGCGTGTTCGCGCAGGACCCGACCGTGCTCGGCGGCTCGCTCGGCGAGGTCCACGCCGCGAAGATCGCCCGCATACTCGACCACGCCATACGGGCGCGCTGCCCGGTCGTGGGGCTGCTCGACTCCGGGGGAGCGCGCATCCAGGAGGGTGTCGCCGCCCTCGACGGCTACGGGGCGATCTTCAAGCGCAACGTCGCGATGTCGGGGCGGGTGCCCCAGGTCTCCGTCGTACTCGGCCCCTGCGCCGGCGGGGCGGTGTACTCCCCGGCGCTGACCGACATCGTCATCATGCAGCGCCAGCGGGCGCACATGTTCCTCACCGGGCCGCGGGTCGTGAAGGCCGTCACGTTCGAGGACGTCTCCCTCGACCAGCTCGGGGGTCCCGAGGTCCACGCGACCGCCTCGGGGGTCGCGCATCTCGTCGCCGAGGACAGCGACGAGGCGCTCGACCTCGTCCGGCGGGTGCTCGGCTACCTGCCGAGCTCGTGCTGGGAGGTCCCGCCGCAGGCCGCCCCGGCCGACCCGCTGCCCCTTCCGGAGGTGCCGGCAAGCCACCGTCAGCCCTACGACGTGCGGGGGGTCATCCGCGGCGTCGTCGACGCCGACACCTTCACCGAGCTGCAGCCGCGCTTCGCCGCGAACATCGTGACCGGGTTCGCCCGCGTCGAGGGCCGCCCCGTCGGCGTGGTCGCGAACCAGCCGATGGTCCTCGCCGGCTGCCTCGACATCCTCGCGAGCGAGAAGGCGGGACGGTTCGTGCGGCTCTGCGACGCCTTCGGGCTGCCGCTCGTCACGCTCGTCGACACGCCGGGCTTCCTGCCGGGCACCGGCCAGGAGGCCGGCGGCATCATCCGCAAGGGCGCGAAGCTCCTTTACGCCTACGCCGAGGCGACCGTGCCGCGGGTGACCGTCGTGCTCCGCAAGGCCTTCGGCGGCGCCTACATCGTCATGAACTCCAAGTCGCTCGGCGCCGACGCCGCGTTCTGCTGGCCGGGCGCGGAGCTCGCGGTCATGGGCGCCGAGGGGGCGGTCGACGTCATCTACCGCCGTGAGCTCGCGGCGGACCCCGCACGGCGTGAGGAGCTCGTCGCGGAGTACCGGGCCGAAGCCTGCGCGCCGCAGACCGCCGCCGAGCGGCTGTCCATCGACGAGATCATCGCCCCCGACGAGACCCGCGCGGTGGTGGCGAACACCCTCGACGCCCTGTCCGGCGCGATGCTGCCGGGCTTCCGCCACGACAACCTGCCCCAGTAGTGTCCCTGCTCGACGGCAAGCGCCTGCTCGTCACCGGCGTCCTCACCGACGCGTCGATCGCGTTCGCCGTCGCGCGTCTCGCGCAGGAGCAGGGCGCCGAGGTCGTCCTCACCGGGTTCGGGCGCGGCCTGTCGATCACGCGGCGCATCGCGACGCGCCTGCCGGTGCAGCCCGACGTGCTCGAGCTCGACGTGAGCGTGCCGGAGCACCTCGTGTCGGTCGCGGAGGACCTCGACGGCCGGTGGGGAGCGCTCCACGGGGTCGTGCACGCGATCGGGTTCGCGCCTCCGTCGGCCATCGGTGGCGGGTTCCTCGACGCGCCGTGGGACGACGTGGCCACGGCGCTGCACGTGTCGACCTACTCGTTTCCGGCGCTGGCCCGGTCGCTCGCGCCGCTGCTCGCCAAGGCCGGGGGCGGGTCGATCGTCGGCCTCGACTTCGACGCGAGCGTCGCCTGGCCCTCCTACGACTGGATGGGTGTGGCCAAGGCGGGGCTCGAGGCGGCCTGCCGGTACACCGCCCGCGACCTCGGTCCGCAGGGCACACGCGTGAACCTCGTCGCGGCGGGGCCGCTGAAGACCGTCGCGGCGAAGTCCATCGCGGGCTTCGCCGCCTTCGACGAGGCGTGGTCACGGCGGGCGCCGCTCGGGTGGGACATCACCGACACCGAGCCCGTCGCACGTGTGGTGTGCGCGCTGCTGTCCGACTGGATGCCCGCGGTGACCGGCGAGATCGTCCACGCCGACGGGGGGGCGCACGCGATCGGGGCCGACCTCACCGCGTAGCGTTGGACAAGGCGGGCGCCCGCCCGCACCATCGCTGCCATGGCGACGCGACGCGGCCGCGGACGACGGCTCGGGATTGTCCTCGGCGGGGGAGGGGTGCGGGGACTCGCGCACGCCGGCGTCCTCGGCGCCCTGGAGCACGCGGGGGTGCGCCCGTCGGTGATCGTCGGCGTGTCGATGGGCGCCGTCGTCGGCGCCACCTACGCCGCCCGGGAGGACTGGGCGCCGGCGCTCGAGGCCGTTGACCGCACGCACCTGCCGGCCTTCACCGACCCGAGGGAGAACGAGGGCCTCGAGCTCGTGCGGGCGGCGCTGCGCAGCGCCCGGCGCCTCGCCCCCACCTTCTGGACGTGGGGGCGACAGGGCTACGAGGAGTACGGACGCTCCACGCTCGCGCACCTGCTCGGCCCGGTCACGACGTTCGCCGACACGCGGATCGTGCTCGGGATGGTGGCGACGGACCTCCACGCCGGCGAGCGCGTGGTCCTGACCGAGGGCGCGCTCGTCCCGGCGACGCTCGCGAGCGCGGCGATCCCCGGGATCGCCAGACCCGTCACACTCGACGGGAAGCTGCTCGTCGACGGGGGGTTCGCCGACCCGGCACCCGTCGACGTCGCCCGGGAGCTCGGCGCCGACGTCGTCCTCGGCGTCTACACCGGGCAGCACCTCGAGCCGACCGCCACGGACAACTGGCTCCTCACGCTGCTGCGGGGCCTCGAGATCGGGCAGCGCAAGTTCGCCGAGGAGCGTCTCGCCCGCGCCGATCTTGTGCTGCGACCGGAGTTCACGCGGCGCGTGAACGCGCTGAACTTCTCCGTCATCGACGACGTCGTCAGCCGGGGCGTCGCGTGCGGGCGCGCCAACGCAGCGGCCGTGCGCGCGCTCGTCGAAGGTCGTTGAGCCGCTTCCCCGACCCCCGCACGGCGCCGGCCGACGAGCCGCTCGCGTGGGGTGGCGACCTCGAGCCGGTGACCCTGCTCGAGGCCTACGCCCGCGGCATCTTCCCGTGGCCGGCGGGGGACGGCACGCTGTTCTGGTGGTCGCCGGACCCTCGTGCGGTCATCCCCCTGGACGGTTTGCACGTGTCCCGCAGCCTGCGGCGCACCCTGCGCCAGGGTCGTTTCCGCACGAGCGTCGACGCGGCGTTTTCCGCTGTCGTCGCCGCGTGCGCCGAGCGCCCCGGCCAGGGGACGTGGATCACCCCGGCGATGGTGGCGGCGTACACCCGGCTGCACGAGCTCGGCCACGCCCACAGCGTCGAGGCGTGGGACGCCTCGGGGGCGCTCGTCGGCGGCGTGTACGGCGTCACGCTGGGGGCGGCGTTCATGGGGGAGTCGATGTTCCACCGGGCCACCGACGCGTCGAAGGTCGCCCTTGTCCGCCTCGTCGAGCACCTCCGCGAGCGGGGCTTCGGGCTTTTCGACGCGCAGCTGCCCACCCCCCACCTCGCCCGGATGGGCGCCGTCGCGCTCGAACGGTCCACGTTCCTCGACCGCCTCGCCGTCGCCGTGCGCCGCCCGGCGACGTTCACGCCCGCAGGGAGGCCAGGCGCATGAGCGATGACGCCGCCTCCGGCCACGGCGACGGGTACAACAGAGGCATGCGCGAGCGGCCGCGACTCGACCCGGCATCGCGTCAGCCACGGCTGAGGGCGATGCCAGGGGATGCATGTACCGCTTCGTGACGACCTGGCGCCTCGAGGCGTCCCCCGAGCGCGTCTGGGCGGCGCTGAGCGACGCGGCGAGTTATCCGGAATGGTGGCCGGGGTTCGAGCGCGTCGACGTGCTCGAGGCAGGCGCTCCCGACGGCGTGGGCCGGCGTGCGCACGTCGTGATGCGCGGGCCGCTGCCGTACCGGCTGGAGTTCGAGACCGTCGGGCGTGAAGCGCGGGAACCCGACCGGGCGGTGATCGGCGCGAGTGGGCAGCTCGTGGGGGAGGGACGCTGGCGGCTCAGCCACGCCGGCGGGGTGACGACGACCACCTACATCTGGGAGGTCGACGCGGCGAAGCGGTGGATGCGGCTGCTCGAGCCGTTCGGGCGGCCGGCGTTCACCTGGAACCACCATGTCGCCATGCACTGGGGCGCCGAGGGACTGGCCCGCCATCTCGACACCCGTCTGCTCGGCGTGCGAAGCGAACCGCCCGTGCGTGCCCGGGACTGGCTCCCGCTGAGCGGACTCGTTGTCGGCCTCGCCGGGGCACTGACGGCGACCGTTCGACGGCGGCAGGTAGCTTGCCGGAGCACAGGCGGCAGTGGGCGACGGTCGCGCACGCGCTCGGGGAGCTGTGGGGCGGCTCGTTGCCGGCGGTCGGGAGGGCGTGACCGGTGAAGCCTGTGGAGTCGCAGATCGCAGACTGGCGCGGGTTCGTCGCGCGGGGCTCGGTCCTCGACGGTGGCGATGTCCAGGAGCTCGAGGCGCATCTGCGTGACGAGATCGCCGCGCTGGAGTCGTCCGGCCTCGCGGCGGACGAGGCGTTCCTCGTGGCCGTCAAGCGCATCGGCAGCAGCGACGCGGTGTCCCATGAGTTCGCGCGCGAGCACAGCGGCAGGCTGTGGAAGCAGCTCGGGCTGGCGGGGGATGCGGAGCAGGCGCGACCGTCGAGCGGCACGTCGGCGGCGCTGGGCTTGGCGGTGGGGGCGGCGGTCACCGTCCTGGTCGCCCGCCTGGCCGCGGCGTTTCCTGGCGAGGAGTCCTGGTGAGAAAGGGCAACGCGAGCCTGCTCGCGCTGCCCTTTCTCGCGGGGTTCTTCGCTCGTCGACGGGGGTTGACGCCGCGCCAGTTCCTGCGGGCGGCGGTCCCGTTCGTGCTGCCGCCGTCAACCTGTACCCGTACCGTGACGGAGCATCGACGGAGCTGCTCGTCGCTGCGCACCTGCCGGTCGTGCTCTGGTTCGTGGTCGCCTACCCGTACACGGGCGGTGACCTGCGGTCGCACGAGCGGCGGATGGACTTTGTCCGCTTCACCGCGGCAGCCTCGGGTTCACCCCGAACCGGGCCGCGGCGCTGGGGCTCAACCTCGCCCTCCTCGTCAACCTCGCCGGCACCGCCTGGCTGTCCAGTCGATTCCTCACCGCACGCGTCGGCCTCAACCGGCTGGAGCGATGGCAGACGACCTACCTGCCGGTCTTCGCGGTGTGGGCGGCGGCGGTTGTGGTCATCCTGCCGCCGCTGTTCGCCTTCACCTGATTGCGCTTGCTCACTGCGGCGCCAGGGAGGAGTCCGCACCGGGGGGTCAAGGCATTGCCGACCCGGGGGCGCGGGGCAGGACCAGCGGCCTCATGAGCCGGGGACGGTGTGCCGTGCCGCCCAGGCGGCCACCTGCGCGCGTGAGGTGAATCCGAGCTTCATGAGGATGTTCTGCACGTGGGTCTCGGCGGTGCGTTCCGACACGTACAGCCGCTCGGCGATCTGTCGGTTCGACAGCCCTTCTGCGAGCAGTGCGGCAACCTCGCCTTCGCGGGGCGTGAGCCGGGCGTTCCTCGCATCCGCGTCAGCGGCTGGGCTCCGGACGGGGGCCTGCCGCCGCGGGCGCCCGCCGCCGAGGGACGCCAAGAGCCGCGCGGCGCGCCCGGCCAGCACCGTCATCCCGACGTCCTCGCTGGTCCGCAGGGCGGCGGTGAGGAGACCGGCGGCCCGCTCGGGCTCGCTCTCGGCGAGCAGCGCGGCGCACGAGAACTGGGCGTGGGCGAGCCAGCACCGCGCGCCCATGCGCTGCGCCCGCTCGATGGCGTCCTCGAAGTGCGCCGCGGCATCGTCGTGGCGTCCGAGAAGCGCCGCCAGGATGCCGAGTGGGCGGGACATCGGCCCGACGCTGGCCTCCGACGCAGCAAGGCCGACCAGCTCCGCGTACGGGCGGAGCTGGTCGTAGAGCACGGCGGCGCGGGCACGGTCGCCGAGCGTGGCGGCGGCCTCGGACAGCAGCGTGAGGGCGAACAGCCACTCGTTGTCCTTCGGGAAGACCGCAAAGTCGTCGGCGGCGAGCTGGTCGAACAGCGCCCGGGCCTCGCCGAGCCGCCCCGTCTCGCACAGCACCACGAGGATCATGCAGTGCAGCGACCGGTAGCCCGGATAGTCGGCCGGTGCCCGGCGGAGCTCCTCCTCGAGCTCCGCCAGACGGCCCTGCTCCCGTCGGAGGATGAAGAGCGCGAACAGGCGGGAGGCCCGCGCCTGCAAGGGAAGCGCGAGGCGCCCTGCGGCCGAAGTCTCCTCGACGAGGCGTTCGGCGTCCGTGAACCGTCCGTCCTGGAGCGCGAGCACCTGCGCGATCGCCGACGCGTACCAGAGGTGGGGCGGCTGCCGCAGCTCGTCGGCGAGCCGCACCATCGACTCCCACTGTTCACGGGCGCCCCACACCTGACCCTGGGTCATGTGCGTGATGAACCTGGTGAACCGGGCGTCCATCAGGCGCTCGCGGTCCTGCACCTGCTCGGCGAGGCGGTTCAGCTCGTCGGCGACCGCATGCTGCTCCGCGGCGCCATCCGGGCCGAGCAGCGTCGCGGCCCAATGCGCCAGCAGTGCGTAGATGAGCGTCTCGGGGTCGCCGATCCGGCGCGCCATCGCCACCGCCTGCTCGGCAAGCGCGGCACGCGGTGCCATCGACCGCTGATCGCGCAAGGCGCCTGCGAGTCGGCTGAGCAACAGGACGCGGAGCACACTGTCGTCCTCGCCGATAGCGTCGAGTGCCTGCCGCAGCAGCGGGATGATGTGACGGTCGCTGTAGGCCCGCAACCACGGCAGTCTCCCGGCGTAGGTCAGTGCGGCGCGCGCGAGCATCTCGGCGGCGTCGAGGCGCGTGGCGATCTCTGCCGCCTCGAGCAGCGTCTCCTGCGACGCTGCCGCTGCACCCGCGCGCGCCTCCGCGTCGCCCAGGAGCAGGAGCACCTCGCAACGCCGGGTTTCGTCGGGGGACTCGCGTAGCAGTGTGTGGGCCATCCGGAAGAGTCGTACGGCTTCCTCGTACGCGACGAGTCCGACCGCCCGCATGCCGGCGGCGACCGCGTAGTCGACCGCCTTGCCGACCTCTCCCGACGGCGCTGCCTCGAAGAAGTGGTACGCGAGCTCGGCGACGTGGGACTCGGGATCGCCGGCGTACAAAACCTCGAGCGCCTCACCGACTTCCCGGTGGATCCGGACGCGTTCGCCGGGGCCGAGCTCGTCGTACAGCGTGTCGCGCATCAGCGTGTGGGAGAAGCGAAAGGCACCGGGCTCCTCGGGGACAGAGTCGATCACCCGCGGCGTGACCGCGTCACGCAGGACATCGAGCAGCTGCTCGGCGGAACGGCCCGTGACGCGCTCGAGTGCCTCGACCGTGAAGTCTCGCCCGATGACGGCACCGACCGTCAGGATGAGGGTGGTGTCTTCGGGTAGGCGGCCCAGCCGCCGACCGATCACCTCCCGGACCCCTTGCGGGATGGGCCAGCGGCGCCCGTCGGGTTGATCCGACAGCTGCCCCTGAGCAGCGAGGAGCCGGACCACCTCGCCCACGAAAAGGGGATTGCCCTCGGTCTCCTGGTGGATCGCCGACACGAGGTCCCCCGCCGGACTCTGGCTTGTGATCGTCTCGATGAAGCGGGCGACGTCGGGCTGGCTCAGCCCGGTCAGCGAGAGTCGGACCGTACCGGTCGCGCGGCCGAGCTCCGGCAGAGCGGCGGCGAGTGGATGCTCCCGGGTGAGCTCGAGGTCGCGAAACGTCCCGAGCACGAGGAGCCGGCTGGCGCTCAGGCCCGCCGCCACGAACTGCAGGAGCAGCAGTGAGGACGGATCGGCGGCGTGGAGGTCCTCGAAGACGAGGATGAGCGGCTCTGTCTCGGCTGATCGCTGCAGCAACCCGCTGAGCGTGTCGAACAAGCGGAAGCGAGCGATCTCGGGCGAAGCAGGCTCGAGATCAGGTAGGTCCGTCAGCCGTTCCCTCAGCTCAGGAAGCAGCTGGGCGAGGACGGACCCGCCGCCAGCGACGATCCTCGCGAGCGCCTCCGATTCCATGCCGTGCACGAGGGTGCGCAGGGATTGAATCCACGGCCAGTATGCCGGGGCCCCGCCCGCCTCCCAGCACCGCCCCCACAGCACCCGGGCGGCGGCCGCCTCGGCCCTCACGGCGAACTCAGCCGCGAGGCGAGTCTTGCCGATCCCCGGGTCCCCGCCGAGCAGGTACAACCCGCCGTGCCCGGAGCTTGCCGACTGGAGCCCGCTCAGCAAGGTCGCCATCTCGGCTTCCCGGCCCACGAAAAGCCGCTGCTCGGCCGCGCCCGTCATCACACCGCCGCTTTCCCCCGACATCGACAGGCCGCGCGTGCCGGGGCCGTCGCCGCCATGCCCGTCCCCAGTCTAGCCCACCGCCTACCTTCCATCGAAGGCGCCGACCGCCCCTCGTCGGCGGGGCGGTCGGCGCCCACGCGGTCACCGAGCGGCGTGCCCACCGCCGGTCGTCTCTCGTTCCCGCAGGAGGCGGGCGATCCCTGAGTCGTGCTGCGCCTCCAGCCGCGCCTGCCGCTCCTGCAGGAAGCGGGCGATCCCCGAGTCGTGCTGCGTCGCGAACCGCGCCTGGCGCTCACGGACGAGGCGGGCGATCCCCGAGTCGTGCGTCGCATGGTCGGTGAGCTCGTTCGGCCCGGCAACAGGCGCTGGTGACGTGGGGGCAACAGGCGCTGGCGCCGTCGCCGCCCACATCCCGCCAAGAGCGATCGCAAGGACCACGCCCACCCCCACGAGCCACTGCCACCGCGGGCGTCGCTGGCCCGAGGGTGCCCCCGGCGCGGTTGTCTCCACCACGGCCGGTGGCTCCACCAACGCGGTGTTCAGTGCGTTCTCGTTGCTCGTCATGACGTTCCGCCTCCTCCAGTGGTTGTCGTCGAGGCCCCGGTTCGGCCTCTGAGGGCACGGTAGGTGGAAGGTCACCTGCCCCACATCCGTGGAGGTACGGGCTCCGGTACGGAAATGCGGGAGCTCGGGCCACCTACGTACTCACGCAGGGGCGGTGGGGGAGTGGCCCTCCACCTCAGCGAAGGAGACCATGCACCGATCCCGCCCGTCGCCACGGCCTGCAGGCACTCGCCGACGCGGTCGAGGACGAGGAGGTCTCCCACGGCAGCTGCCGACATCAGCGCGTGGGCAGCATTCCCGGACTGCACCTGTCCCTGCCGTCGACACCGTCGAGGACCGCGTCCGCGCCGGCGTGTCCGGCTCGGGAAAGAGCTCGCTGGTGTTCGACACGATCGCCGCGGAGTCTCAGCGGCTGATCAACGAGACCTACAGCGCCTTCGTGCAGGGCTTCATGCCGACGCTGGCGCGGCCCGACGTCGACCTGCTGGAGGGCCTGACGACAGCGATCATCGTCGACCAGGAGCGTATGGGCGCCAACCCCCGTTCCACCGTCGGCACCGCCACGGACGCCAACGCGATGCTGCGCATTCTCTTCAGCCGGCTGGGCAAGCCGAACATCGCCGCATCTTCCGCGGCTGCGGGTTCTTCGACCCGGACAAGCCGATCCGCAAGTACAGCAAGAAGGAACTGCACGACCTTCTCCACAAGGAGCCGACCACGATCAAGGTCGAGGGGATCAACCTGACGTACGCGGGGCTGATCCCGACGATCCAGAAGTCGTACCTGTCCAAGGACGTCGAGGCGATGCAGCCGCACATCCGCGCCTTCGTGGAGCGGGCGGTCACGTTCACGACCTGTCCCGACTGCGGCGGCACCCGGCTCAACGAGGCGGCCCGGTCGTCGAAAATCAGGGGGATCAACATCGCCGACGTCTGCGCGATGCAAATCAGCGATCTCGTCGAGTGGGTGCGCGGTCTCGACGAGCCGTCCTATGCAGCCGCTGCTCGCCGCGCTGGTGCACACCCTCGACTCCTTCGTGGGAATCGGCCTCGGCTACCTCAGCCTCGACCGGCCGGCGGGCAGGCTGTCAGGCGGCGAGGCAACAGCGCACGAAGATGATCCGCCACCTCGGATCGTCGCTGACCGTCACCTACGTCTTCGACGAGCCGACCGTGGGGCTGCACCCGCACGACGTCCAGCGGATGAACGACCTGCTGCTGCAGCTGCGGGACAAGGGCAACACCGTATTGGTCGTGGAGCACGTGCCGGAGACGATCGCGATCGCCGACCACGTCGTCGACCTCGGCCCCGGGGCCGGTCGGGTTGCTCGACCCGATCCGCAAGGCGTTCGCGAAGGCCAGCACAAGATCCTCCAGCGGCTCGCCGGCGTCGGGCTCGGCTACCTCAGCCTCGGCCAGCCCCTCACCACGTTGTCCGGCGGCGAGCGGCAGCGGCTCAAGCTCGCCACCCACATGGCGGCCAAGGGCGGCGTCTATGTCCTCGACGAGCCGACCACCGGCCTGCACCTCGCCGACGTCGAGCAGCTGCTCGGCCTGCTCGACCGGCTCGTCGACTCCGGCAAGTCGGTCATCGTCATCGAGCATCACCAGGCGGTCATGGCGCACGCCGACTGGATCGTCGACCCCCCACTGTGCCGGCAACGCCGATAAGATCCATTATGTAAACCAGAGTCCCCTTCAGACCCACTGCGCCCGGCCGACCTGGCACGCGGCCGGCTGCGCGTCAGGATCCCCGATCTGATCCGCGCGCTGCGGCGAGCCGGGCTAGGAGCTTCGCGACATCCGCTCGCCAGCGCCGACGTGGCGCCGCAGTTCTGCGCGCATTACGGAGCGGACAATGAGCCCGACGATGACGCCGATCACCAAGGCCTGCAAACCTGTGATGAGAAGCATGACCACGATCTCCTAGAAGGTTGGTGCCGTTGCGGCGATCACCGCGGCTTCATTGGACAAGGGATTTCCCCTTCCTTCGGTCGGGTGCCAAAGTGTGTGGGGCTCTACTGGGGGCTTGGTGAGCGAGCTCGGCGCGCTCGTCGGCGGAGAGTTCGATGTCGTATGGGCTCGTGCGCGGCATGGCCTCCCCTCCCTGGGGAGAGGCCATACGGTAGCCCACCTCGCAACTTACGTGAGTGTAATTATGGAAGCAAGCACTAAAACTAAGCCGCATACCAGGCACAGCCAGTCCTCGACCCCCAGGCCGGCGTGACTGCGGGGACGATGCCCTCCGGCCACTCATCGGGTTGATTTCACCCCCGGTCGCCTCACTGCCCGGACCGACCCCGGGTCACTCGTCCTGACCTCCGCGCGCACATCCGGAGCCATTCACGTCACAGGATTCCGACGCTCACGCAAGACTGGCAGGTAGCTGACCAGCACAAACGCGACGCCGTACCGTCAAGAATGCCTACGAACTGCGGAACGCCGGAATGGGAGCGGCCACCATCCCGTCGCGGGGTCCGATCGAAACAAACCCACCGGACCGTGCCCGTCCGCACTGGGCTGCGAGCGCCTCGCTACGCTGAGGACGTGGAGAGCCAGCAGAAGGCGATGCCCCCCGACGGCGCGTCGGAGCCCGTCCGCGCGCCCGGTGCCCCCGCACCTCGCCCCGCCGCGCGCCCGCCGCGCCCCGCCATCCCCGCCGACGCCGCCGCTGACGTGATCCGCCGCGCGGCGGGGCGAGGTGCGGGGG
>Ga0247713_1000179_pt1 | contig 44861 bp, 38 predicted proteins | sample 21E_NmetaG_FD_189936 | JGI IMG/M metagenome (GOLD analysis project Ga0247713, IMG submission 189936) | Soil microbial communities from hillslope of Landscape Evolution Observatory, University of Arizona, Oracle, AZ, United States - 2-1-E_N | ecosystem: Engineered > Artificial ecosystem >...
CCCACGTCCGCAGCTACCTCTCCACCACCCGCAAGAACGACGTCGGCGCCCTCGACGCGCTTACTCGCCTCTTCAACGGCGACCCGTGGATGCCGCCTCAGGCGGCATGAGAACGTGAATGGTTACCGCCGGACAGGGCCTGCGCGCCGCAGCGGTTGCGTCGCTCCGGGCCGCCCGCGAGTTGATCGCCGCCGACCCAATGGCCGTGGTGGTGGTGGACGCTAGCGTCGGCGACGAGGACGAAGTTGTCGTTTTCCTCGCCGAGATGGCCGGCCATGACGCCGGCATCGCCACCGTGGTGATCGTGGACCCCCCCGGCATGAGTGAGCGAGTGCGAGCGGTGCGGGCAGGGGCCCGGGCCGTTCTCGAGAAGCCGGTGCCACCCGACGACATCGTTCAAGCGGTGAGCCGCCTGCTGGCGCGTGAGCACGCCAGCTCCACCATCCTGGCCGTGGACGACGACCCGACGTTCCTCGTCCTCATCAGCGAACTACTGGGCGCGCGGGGCCTGGCCGTCACATCCCTCGACGACCCCCGCCGTTTGTGGGCCGTCCTGGAGTCGGTAGGGCCCGACCTCCTCCTGCTCGACAACGACATGCCCGGCGTCGACGGCATCTCGCTGTGCCGCGCCATTCGCAGCGACCCGCGTTGGGCCCGGCTCCCGATCGTCTTCCTCTCAGGATCGGACTCGCCAGACGTGGTACGTGAAATGTTCACGGCCGGTGCTGACGACTTCGTGTCCAAGCCGGTATCGGGAGCCGCGTTCGTCTCCCGTGTCGTCAGCCGCATTCACCGCAGCCGTGTCCAGAGCGAGCGGCCCGATGTCGACCTCGCCACTGGGCTGTCCAGCGCGGTTGCCTTCGTGCGGGACGCGACCCGTCTACTCGGCCTCGGCGGCCAGGACGCCCGCCCCGCAGTCCTTGCCGTGGTTGAGCTCGACTCCCCGGGTGAGGCGGTCCTGGCTGCCTTCGGCCACCGCCTCCGCCAGGCTGCCCAGGCCGAGGACGCGGTGGGCTCCTGGTCGGGCGGGCGGCTGGCGGTGCTCTTCTATGGGATGACTGCGCCCGAGGCCCAGGCCCGCCTCGAGCCGGTGCTCCACGCGGCCAGGGCGGAGGGCGGGGGCGCCGCCCCCCGGGCGAGCGTGGGTCTGGCCGCCTGTCCCGAAGACGGGGCCGACATACGGGTCCTGGGCGTTGCCGCCGAGTCCGCCCTCGGGCGGGCGCGCCGAGCCAGCGGGGACGCCGTCGAGTTCCACCAGGCCCCGGGCCAGGGCCGGGCCGAGGTCGTCGACGTGCTACTGGTGGACGACGATGAGGCGCTGGGCACCCTGGTCGTGCACGCTCTCTCCGCCCAGGGCATGAGCGTCCGGTGGCTGCGGGACGGCCGGGAGGCCGTCGAGCTGCTCGACGACCCCGCCTTGGGAGCTCGGGCGATGCTGCTCGACGTCGGCCTGCCCGGACTCGACGGCCTCTCCGTGCTCCGGCATATGGGCCAGCGTGGGCAGCTCGGCGTGACCCAGGTCGTGATGCTGACGGTACGGAGCAACGAGGACGAGGTGCTGGAGGCACTCGACCTCGGCGCCTTCGACCACGTGGCCAAACCCTTCAGCCTGGCCGTGCTCATGCACCGCATCCGCCGAGCCATCGAGGCGAGCGGGTGACCGACCCGTGATCTCCCGCCAGCTGCTGCGTGCCGTCCTGACCGCCGAGGTGGCGACGGTGCTGGTCTGTCTGGCTATCGTGGCCACTCACGCCCTGATGCTCTGGCGCCGGCAACGGGCCGACGTTCCGCGATTGGTCCAGGCCCGCGCCGCCCTGGCAGCGGCCATCGTCGACCCCGACGTCTACCTGGACCGGGTGGCGGAGCTCCGCCGATTCCCCCGTCGCGTGCGACGGGGCGTGGTCGAGGAGCTGGCCGTGAGCGTGGGGGGTGAGGAGGGCCGTCGTGTGGGCAGGGTGGCCGAGTCTCTTGGGCTGTCGGCGGCGGCCCGGCGCCGGTGCCGAAGCGTTTGGTGGTGGCGACGCCTGCTGGGAGCCCACCAGCTCAACGTCCACGGCGGTGGCGACGAGATCCTGCCCCGGCTGTTCGACGACCCCCATCCCGCCGTCCGCACCCAGGTCATCGAGTGGGCGGGAGACGTTCGGCGAGAGGATCTGGCATCCCGGCTGGTGTCGTCGCTGCAGGATCCGTCGGCCCTTTGCCGGCACACCGCCGCCGACAGCATCCTGCGGGCCGGGGCACCTCTGGTCGACGCCCTGGCCCGAGAGCTGTCCTCCCGCTCCGGGCAGGAACAGGCCGACCTCATGGCCGTCCTCGCCCGGCGGCCGGACCCCCGGTACCGTCAGGCGGCCCTCGCCGCCGCCGGCGACGACCTGCCCGCCGTACGATCCGCGGCCGCTGCGGTGCTGGGCGGCGTGGGCGGTCCTGAGGCGGCCGAGCCCCTCAAGTCCCTGCTGGGTGACGCCGATGCAAAAGTGCGGGCCGCGGCCGTCGACGGGTTGCGTCGCCTGGACGACCAGCACGCTGCCCCCGACCTGGCGCCACTCCTGCGCGACCCGTCGTTCGCCGTGCGGAAGGCCGCGGGTGCCGCCTTGGCCGCCCTCGGGCCTGGCGGCATCCTTCTCCTGCGCCACTACCTCTCCGACGGAGACCAGTTCGCGGCGGACATGGCGCGCTACTCCCTCGACATCGCCGCTCTGCATACCCCCGGCGCGGGTGTGGTCCGTCACTGATGGGCGATTTCGCCCGGGCCGTCCTCGTCACCTTCGAGTGGGTGGTCCTCGGCTACTTCCTCCTCGTCAATACCGTCTATTTGCTTCTGCTGCTGAGCGCCGCGTGGGAGACGTGCAACCACCTCTTCCTCGAGCGGGCCGAGCGGCGGTGGCGGGTCCTCCAGTCCGACATCGCTCCCACCGTCTCTATCCTGGCTCCCGCCCACGACGAGGCGCCGACAATCGCCACCTCCGTGCGGGCCATGCTCGGGCTGTCCTATCCCAACCTCGAAGTGGTGGTTGTCAACGACGGGTCTGGCGACGAGACCCTGCAGGTCCTCATCGACAACTTCGCCCTCGTCGCCATCCATCCCCTGGTTCGCCGCCAGGCGGAGGCCGAGCCGGTCAGGGCGGTGTACCGCTCGACGTCGCATCCCAACCTCGTGGTCGTCGACAAGGAGCACGGCGGCAAGGCCGATGCCCTGAACGCCGCTCTCAACGTGGCCGGCGGGCGTCTCGTCTGCGCTCTTGACGCCGACACCATCATCGAGCCAGAGGCGTTGCAGCGGATGGTCCGGCCCTTCATCAGCCGTGACGACGTGGTGGCCGCCGGGGGGACGATCCGCATCGCGAACGGGTCGGAGGTGCGCGATGGCCGCGTCGTCGAGCTGCGGGTGCCGCGCCGGGCGGTGGCCGGGTTCCAGGTCGTCGAGTACCTGCGGGCGTTCCTCTTTGGCCGCCTCGGCTGGAACCGCCTCGGTGGCAATCTCATCATCTCCGGCGCCTTCGGCCTCTTCGACCGCCAGGCGACGGCCGACGCCGGCGGCTACGCCCACGACACCGTGGGCGAGGACATGGAGCTGGTCGTGCGGCTCCGGCGGCGCTCCTACGAGCAGAAGGGCCCCACGCGCATCTCGTTCATCCCCGACCCGGTGGGCTGGACCGAGGTGCCAGAGTCCCTACGGGTGCTGGGACGCCAGCGAGACCGCTGGCACCGCGGCCTGTCGGACGCGCTCGGCCGTCACCGCCGCGTGTTCCTCAACCCGCGCTATCGGGCCATGGGCCTGTTCGTTTACCCCTACTTCGTCCTCGTGGAACTGCTGGGGCCCGTTGTCGAGGCCCTCGGTCTCCTGGGGCTGGCGGCCGGCCTGGTGCTGGGGGCAGTCGACCTGTCCTTCGCCATCCTCTTCTTCCTCCTGGCCTATGGCCTTGGCATCGTCCTCGCCTCATTCACCCTTGTACTGGAGGAGCTGAGCTTCCACCGCTACGAGCGGCTCAGGGACCGGGCCCTGTTGGTCCTGTGGGCCTTGCTCGAGAGCGTCGGTTACCGCCAGCTCACCGTTCTGTGGCGGCTTCGGGGCATCTGGAAGTTCCTGCGCAAGCGGACCGACTGGGGGGTCATGAAACGGCGAGGCTTCGCCGAGACCCGTACTCCTGAGCATCAGGCGTCCTGAGGAAGCTGCTGGCGCCGGGCCGCGAGCGTTCGTTCGACGTGGTCGCGCTCTTCGACGATGTCGCCGATGGAGGCGGCGCCGTCGTCGGGGATGGCGTCACGGCTGCGCTCCTCGAGGTCGGCGCACAGCACGCTGAGACGCCGCGCCCCCATGTTTGCGCTGCTCGATTTCAGGGTGTGGGCGGCCCGGTGGAGCGACTCGCGGTCGCTGCGCTCCAGTGCGTCCTGGAGCCGGGCGATTAGATGGGGCAACTCGCCGAGATAGGTGTCGATGAGACGCGCCTCGGCAAGGGGGGCGCGGTCTCCGAGCGAACCCAGCAACGTGGCGAGCACCGAGAAGTCGACGGCCGGCGGGGGCGCCGCCCCTTCCCCCGAGCGGATGTCGAGACGGGTTCCGCCAGGCGTGAGGGTGCCCGCCCTCACCTCCGCCCGGGCGAGGGCGGCGGCCAGCTCCTCGACGCGCACCGGCTTGGCGACGTAGTCGTCCATACCGGCCGCCTGGCAATCGCTGCGATCGTCGGCGAAGGCGCTGGCCGTCATGGCCACGATGTGAGGCTGGGCCACATCGGTGCGGGCCCGTATCCGGCGGGTCGCTTCCAGCCCGTCCATCTCGGGCATCCGCACGTCCATCAGGATGACGTCGTAGGGCACTGCCTTGATGGCGTCGATGACCTCGAGGCCGTTGCCGGCCAGGTCGGCGCGGTACCCGAGTTGCTCGAGGATAAGCAGTCCCACCCGCTGGTTCACCTTGTTGTCTTCGGCCAGCAGGATGCGAAGATCGCCGGACCCGAAGTGAGCCGTGCGGAACGCTCCGTTCCGTTCCGGCGATTCGCCACCGGTCAGGGCTCGCTCCAGGGCGGCTTGGAGCACCGCTGGCTTGGCTGGCTTGACAAGAGTCGCCGCGAACAGGCCGTCGGGGACGCCGGGGTGGTCAATCGAGGTGAGCAGTACGAGCGGTAGGTCGACTTTGGCCCGAGCGTCCCCCCCGCTGGCCCGGGCCCCGAGGTCGACGATGGCCCGGGCCAGGCCCACACCGTCCATTTCGGGCATTTCCATGTCCAGAACGGCAGCGTCGAACTGCTGACCGGCCGCCAGCCACGCCAAAGCTGTGGCCGGGGACGTGGTGTCAACACCCTCCATGCCCCAGGAAGCGAGCTGGTGACCGAGGATCTCGAGGTTCGTGTCGTTGTCGTCCACGAGGAGGACGCGTCGCCCCTCCAGGTCGGCTACCACCGGACGACGCACGACATCGGCCGCCACAGACGCCACGATCGTGAACCGGAACGTCGAACCGCGCCCCGGCTCGCTTTCCGCCCAGATCGATCCCCCCATGGCCTCGACCAGCCGCTGACTGATCGCCAGCCCCAAGCCGGTGCCGCCGTGAGTGCGGGTGGTCGAGGCGTCGATCTGGCGGAATGATTGGAAGAGGCGGTCCATCCGGTCGGGCGGAATGCCGATGCCGGTATCGGTGACGGCGAAGTCAAGCTCGGACCGGCCATCGCCGACAGGAGTGGCGGTGACAGCCAGCAGCACCTGCCCCTGCTCGGTGAACTTCACCGCGTTGCTGAGGAGGTTGACCAGCACTTGGCGCAGCCGGGTCACGTCGCCCACGATGGCGGCGGGGCAGTCGTCGGCCACGATGTGCACGAGCTCGAGACCGGCGGCGGCAGCCTGGGGAGCGATGAGGTCGAAGGCCGACTCCACGCATTCCTGGACGGACACTGGCTGGTGCTCCAACTCGAGCTCTCCCGCCTCGATCTTGGAGAAGTCGAGGATGTCGTTGATGATTTCGAGAAGGCCGTCGCTGCTCGTGCGGATCGTCGACGCGTAGTCCCGTTGCTTGCTGCTGAGGGGTGTGTCGAGGAGCAGGCCCGTCATGCCCATGATGGCGTTCATGGGCGTGCGGATCTCATGGCTCATGGTGGCCAGGAACGCCGACTTTGCCGCGGTAGCGGTCTCGGCATCCTCCTTGTCCTGGCGCAGCGCCGCCACGGCCTCGAGGCGGGCGGTAACGTCACGGCCGGCGACGACGTGGAGGCGCTGGCCATCCAGCTCGAGTGAGTGGGCACCGAACTCGAAGGTAAACAAGGAACCGTCGACTCGACGTGCCGAGGCCTGTCGGCGACCCGCCTCCCCACCTTCGAGGCCCTCGACGGGCAGCAATCGGGTGATGGGCAAGCCCACGACCGTCTCGCCCGGCGAACAGCCGAAGTCGGCGTTGGCTGCTGGATTGGCATCACGGATGGTGCCTTTGGCGTCCATGACGAGAATTGCCTCGTCCACCAGGCCGCCGATGCCACGCAGGCCAGCCAGACTGAACGCCTCGGTGGCGAGGGCGTCGCTGACCTCGACCGAGTTCAGCTCCGACTCGGCGATGGCGCCGAGATCCTCGAGTACGGCCAAGTCGCCGGGGCCCAACTGGTGTGGGCGGGTGTCCATGAGGCAAAGCGTGCCAACCCTCTTGGCTCCCCCGACCCGAAGCGGGCGCCCGGCATAGAACCGGAAGCCGGACTCGGTGACGACCGGCATGTCGGCGAACCTCGGATCAGCCTGTGCGTCAGGCAACACCAGCGTCTCGTCGGTGAGGATGGTGGTGGCGCAGAACGAGCGGGAGTGGCCTTGCTCCCCGCCGGGCAGGCCCACGCAGGACTTGGCCCATACGCGGCCGGCGTCGACCAGGTTGATCATCGCTATGGGCACGCCGAAGAATCGGGCGGCCAGCCGGGTCACGCGGTCAAAGCGCTCCTCGGCGGGCGTATCAAGCAAGCCGAGGGCGCGCAGTGCCCCGAGCCGCTCCTCCTCGTCAGGAGGCAGCGGGATCCCCTGTTGTGCGCCTTTGGCTGTCTCGCTCATCTCGCGAACCTCCCGCGAGTCCGCTTGTCGGGGAGGGTACCCGGGGAGAACGCGATTCATACCGACGATCGGCGGTGGCACCCAGCCTACAGTTTTCCGCCGCCCTGCCGATACCCTCCGCTGTGAGCGTGGTGCCTTTCCGGTGTTCGACCCCGGCACGTATCGGACTCGTAGCCGTGGTCCTCATCACCACGGCGACCACCGATGCCGGCGCGGCAAGTTCCGGCCCGAAGACGCTGGCCTTCTCGGGTTACTCCTGGGCGGTCAAAGCCAGCACCGGATCTGTGGGGCCCGGGCCCAACGTCTTTTCCGACAACCCCGAGAACGTCTTCGTGGACACCGCTGGTCAGCTGCATCTGCGCATCACCTACCGGGACGGCCTCTGGCGGTGCGCCGAGGTAATCCTCGACCGCAGCCTTGGCTACGGGACCTACCGTTTCACCCTCAGCTCTCCGGTTGGCGATCTCGACCCCAACGTCGTGCTCGGCCTCTTTACCTGGAGCGACGATCCGGCCTACAACCATCGCGAGATCGACATTGAGGTTGCCAGATGGGGCAGCGTCGGCACCACCGAGAACGCTCAATACGTGGTCCAGCCCTACGACCGCGCCGGCAATGTCCGCACCTTCGTGCAGCCGGACGCGGTTCCCACCACCCACGGGTTTACGTGGGCGCCGAACCGGGTGTCGTTCCGCAGCACCGCGGCCGACGGGTCGAGCATCGCCGGCTGGAGCTATAGCGGTCGCGACGTCCCTAAGAAGGGTGACGAGCGCATCCGAATCAATCTGTGGCTCGACGGCGGCGCGCCTCCGACCGACGGCGTCGAGGCCGAGGTGGTGCTGTCGGGGTTCTCCTTCACGCCGCGGTAAACGCTGATCCACCGGCAGTGCCGATGCGGCCGATGGGGTCAACGCCCACACTCCCTGTGGAGCCTGAGCCCCGGCCGGGTGTCAGCGACAGCGTGCCGTCTCTCGGCAACTACTTTGCGGCTGGTGACACTCCGGCGGGGTGCGATTCGCTTCTCATCAAGCTTGGAGAGTCTTGCCGGACGACGTTGCGGTCGACGTCGGAAGGGAGTGCCGCAACTCCTGAGCGAGCGACCCGCGCGGCGGCGACGCAACGAGACGAAAATGGGTACATGGCGCAGCTGGAGCTCGAGCCGTTCGTGGGAAGGGCGACTGAACTCACCCGCCTGACGCAGGCCTTCCATCGAGCCAGTTCGGGTGAGGGGTCCGTCACCGTGATCCTGGGCGACGCCGGCGCCGGCAAGAGCAGGCTGGTTGACGAATTTGCATCCGCCGTCCCGGCGGCCAGCTTCGCGTGGGGCCGCGCCATAGAAACCGGCACCGTCGCGTATCGGCCGTGGCGGCAGGCGTTCCGTCGGCTCGGCCTCGCCTTTCCGCGTGTGGAGTCCTCCGCCGCCCTCAGCGATGAGGAGCGAGCCGGGCAACTGCTGGAAACAGCCGAGGACGTCCTGGCCGCCCTCGCGTCCGAATCCTCACACCAGCCCGTCATCATCGCCCTGGACGACCTTCAGTGGGCGGACGACGCCTCGCTCCACCTCGTGCGCCTGCTCGCGGCCGAGGTCGCGTCCGCCCCGGTGATGATCCTGGCAACGTCCCGCGACCCGGAACCGGGCACCCGGCTGGAAGCAACACTCGGCCAGGTCGTCGGCCGTTCCGCCGTGACCGTCCTCCGCCTCCCCCCGCTCACCGGCGGTGAGATTGCCGAATACCTGGCCAGCTGCGTTGCGCTCGATGCCCGAGCCGCCGATTGGGTCCACCGCCAGAGCGGTGGGAACGCGCTCTACGTGCGCGAGTTGACCAGGCTTCTCGCCGACGAGCCCGTCCCAGCAGCCCCCTCGGCAATGTGGATACCGGTCGAGCTGCGGGTCGTCCTGAGCCGCCGGCTTGGCCAGCTCGACGAACCTGTCGTCGCCGTTCTGAGCGCGGCCAGCGTCCTGGGCGACGAGTTCGCTCTCCGCACCCTCGAAGCGCTCCACGACCATCCCGTCACCGCCGCGGTGGACGCCGCCGTTGCTCGCGGCGTGGTTGTCGTCGGTGCCGATGCTCCTGGGTGGGCACGGTTCAGCCACGGCCTCGTGCGCACCGCGCTGTACACCGCCATGCCGTCGGCACAGCGGGTAGACCTCCACCGTCGTGTCGCCCGGCTACTGGAGCAGAACGGGGCGGCCGCCAGCGACGAGGAGCTGGCCGAACTCGCGCTCCACACCCTCCGCGGCGCGGCCACCCCCGACGAACGGTCTCGGGCCGTCGCCTACCTCCGCCGGGCCGCCCACGTCGCCACGCGCCGTCTCGCCTACGACGAAGCCGCCCGTCTGCTCCGGTCGGCCTCCGCCACGGCCCGGCTCGGCCCAGCCACCCTTCCCGATCGCGCCGAGATCGAGCTCCAGCTCGCCACCGCCGAGTTCAACGCCGGGTTCGTCAAGCGAGCGACCGAGTCCGTCGGCCGCGCCATGGAGCTCGCCGAACAGGCCGGGGCCCCGCATATCGCCGCCGAGGCCGCCCTGGTCGTCTCCGGAGTCGGTGCGTTCGACACGACGCTCGGCCCGCTGCTGTCCATCAAGGAGCACGCGCTCGGGCTCCTCCCCCCTGGTTCCACGCCGCTACGGGTGCGGCTCGAGGCGCAGATCGCCCACCTCCGGGCGGAGATCGTTTCTACCGAGGCGGCTGACGCCGAAAGCCGAGTAGCACTTGATGAAGCGGAGTCGCTCGGGGATCCAGACGCACTCATCGAGGCCATCCGGGCGCGGCACTACGTCAGCTCCGGTCCGGCCGGCGTGATGGAGCGCCGCAGCCTCGGCGCCCGCCTGATCGAACTGGGACGTCACCACGCCCGGCCCGTGGCCGCCATGTGGGGACACCTGTGGCGCATCGACGCTGCTTTCCAGCTCGGCGACCTGCAGGACGCCCACAGGGAGGCAGCCGAACTGGCTCGAGTGGTCGAGGCCCTCCACCGTCCCGTGGCGGACTGGCATCTCTTGGTCGTGCGGGCCGGCCTCGCGCTTAGCAGCGGCCAGCTGGACGAGGCCTACGGGGGGGCCCACGAGGCCCGGCGGCTGGCGTATCGACTCGAAGACCCTTCCGCTCTCGGGGTCACGTACGCCATTGCGGGTGAGGTCGAGCGGCTCCGGGGGCAGGCGACGAGCAGGCGGAGAGGGTGTCGTTCCTCGCTCACGTGAACGACCCGATCGCGGTGTGCGACATCGCTCGGGTGTCCTACGCGGTGGGGGAGGTTGAAACCGCGCGCCGGGTCCATGAACGGGCCAAGCCGATCGTCCCGCTGATGAGCGTGGACGGACGGTGGCTGCCGGCCATGTGCCTGTTCGCCTCGACCGCCTGCGATCTCGACGACCCAGACGGTGCGGACGCCGCCTATCAGGCCCTGCTTCCTCATGCGGACCACTATCTGGCGGGCGGCGCCGGTTCGATCGGTTGCCATGGGTCGATCTCGGGTTGTCTCGGCCGCCTCGCCGCCCTCCTCGGCCGGCCCGACGAGGCCCACCGGCACTTCGCCCACGCCACCGCCGCCAACCGGCAGGCGGGTGTCCCGCCGTACCTCGCCGAGACGTTGCTGCACTGGGCGCAGCTCACCGCCCAGACCGATCCCGCGGCCGCCCGGCCCCTCGCCGAGGAGGCGAACGCCACCGCCTCGCGCCTCGGCATGGCGGTGGCCGCCCGCACGAGCCGCTCCCTCCTCGACGGCCTTCCTGACGACGTCGCCATCGCCGACGCCCTCACCAAGCGTGAGCGTGAAGTCGCCACCCTGGTCGCCCAGGGCCGTTCCAACCGGCAGATCGCCGAGCACTTCGTCCTCTCGGAGCGGACGGTCGAGACGCACGTGAGCCGGATCCTCACCAAGCTCGATCTCACGTCCCGCACCCAGCTGGCGGCGTGGGTCCTGGCTCGGCGCTGACGGACCCCTATCCGAATACGTATCGGATTGACGTGGTGCCACGGATGTAGGACGGGGCCGATGGGCGCATCGTTCTCCTCGTCAACAACTCTCACCCGAGGAGAACCCATGCATGCCAGAGTCCAGATGACCCGGACGTTGCCCGACCGAGTCAACACCCCCGAAGCCAGCGGGTACTTCATCAAGATCCTCGAAGGGCACCCCGGCTTTCAGGGCGTCCACCTGATGCGCCAGATCGGGAGCCGGCAGGGCTTGAGCGTGACCCTGTGGGACTCCCGCGAGGACGCCGGAGCCGCGTCCGACCGGACCGAGCAGGTGATGGGGCCCCGGCCGTTCACGCTCGACTTCGACGAGGTGTACGACGTCTTGGCCGTCACCCCGGGGCTGGCGGCCATCGACAAGGCCACCGTCGCCCAGGTCACGGGGTTCGACGGGCCCCGTTCCGCCGCCCAGGTCCACGCCATGCGGCGCGCCGGCGAGGAGCGCATCCGGCCGGTGGTGGAACACGTTCACGGCCACGCCGCGACCTATGTCCTGTGCCACCCCGTGGACTCCGCGATCGTCGTGATCACCTTGGCCACCTCCATCGATGCCCTGAACGGCATCGCCGATGCGGTGCTCAGCACGTCGCTCCTTCCCGGCGAGGACCCGGCACTGCTCACCGGGCCGGACCGAATCGAGCTCTACACCCACGAGGCCCACTCGCTGGCCGAGGCTCCGGTCGCATGAAGCGCTTCGTGAAGCAGGCCCTCAGCGTGATGGCTCTGGGCCTGCACCGGTCGCCCCTCTGGGCGCCGACGAGGTGGCTGACGGCGAGCCGCTATCTGCGCAAGGAATCGTCAGGAACTGACCAAGACCAGCACCGGGCGCGGTCTCGGACCGACGGAGTGGGCTGTCGCGGATCGGGCAACGTAGCCGTCCAGCCAGCGATCTCCCGCCCATCATCGGGAACGACTTCGACACCCGGTGTCAAGGTCGTCTCCCTGTGTTCGCCCTCGCCGCCGCCGCGCCTGGAACCTCCGGAAACGCCGAACGCGCGGCCGCGGCGTCACCCTGGTGGCGACCGTCCTGAACGTCCTGTCGAGTGCACTGATGCTGTTCGAGTCGGCGGACGTCACCGTGGTCTTCGACGGCGACCTCGTACACGTACAGCACTGGGGCGTGCTCATCGCCACCCACGCCCACCGCCACAGCATCGACAATTGGCCCGCATCCCTGCGATGTCGATCCCGTCGTCCGTGCTCCCGGCCCTCCCGGCCGCTCAGGGTGGACGGCCGCCGCCCGCCTCCGTCAGCCGGGCCGCACCTTGGCCCGGGCCTGGCGAGCCCGGGCCTGATCGATCTCTGGCTGGCCCTACTGAACGGCGGACCGGGCGGCGTCGACCTCGATGCCCACCTGCTCCAGCGCAGCTCGTACCTTGCGGATGTTCTGTGGCTTGGTGATGTACGTGTCCATGCCCTTGGCGATGGCGACTTCGTCGTCGCCATCCATGGCCCGTGCGCTGAGGCCGATGATCGGGGTGCGGGCACTTCGGCTCTCGACCTGCTGCCGCCGTATAGCCGCGGTCGCTTGGAAGCCGTCCATGTGCGGCATCTGACAGTCCATGAAGATGGCGGCGAAGTCGCCGGTGGCCTCGGCCTCGACCGGGCCACGACCGTCGTCGCACAGCTCCACCTCGAAGCCGAGCTTTTCAAGGATGCTCTGGGTCAGGAATCGACTCAGCCGCTCGTCGTCCGCGATGAGAATCTGGCGCGCCATGTCTAGGACATCGACCGATGGGGGCCGTGTCTTGAGCACAAGCCCTCCTGTCCGACCAGTTGTGTTCGACCTCGGCGGCGTGCTCCTGAGTGGGACCCGGCTCCTGGGGGACGCCGACGCGACCGACCGCGCGCCCGGTCGGGTGGTCTTGATCGCTGTCTCGGTCCCGAGCCGCTTGGCGGCGATCATGCCGAAAGTCGCACGGCACCGTCGCCGACGACGGCGACGCTCTCCCCCGTCCGACCTTGGCCACGACCGCGTTGATGGGCGGTGCCCATGACGTCGGAGAGCGTCAGCAGAGAGGCCATCAGGGCGTGAGCCTCGCGACGGACAGTGGGAACAGCGTGCCGTCGGCCCGGGGCACGCGTAGCGCTTCGGCTGTGCGCCGTGGCCCGGGAGGAATAGCCCGGCCCCGTGCGGTCCAAACGACATGGCTACGCGCTGGAGAGTTGGAGGGCTTTCCGGGCGGCCAGGGCGCGAGAAGCGATGCCGGCCGCACCGCCCTCTCCGGTGGCGATGTCGGTGAGTACCGCGACGCCGAGAGGGCCCATGGCCGCGAGAGCGTCGGCGGCCAGCTCGCTGATGTGGTGGGACGGGCCCATGAGCGCGCCGCTGAGGACGGGCAGGGCGTCCGGCGCGCCGATCTCACCGAGGGCCCAGATCGCCTGGGCTCGCATGGCCACCGGACCGCTCTCCACGCAGGACAGCAACGGCTCCAGGGCCCGCGGCGAGCCCATGCGGCCGAGCGAACGCGCCGCCCGAGCCCGTACCTCCACCGATGGGTCGTTATGGAGGAGGTCGATGACGTCGTCGGCTGCGGACGCCCGCGTCGACCGTTCTCGACGGCGTCCGGGTGCTCGTCGTCGACGACAACACCACCAGCCGTTCCCTCCTGCAGTCGTACCTGGTCGACTGGGGCATGCGCCCTGAGGCGGTCGCCGACGGCGCCGCCGCCCTCGAGTTGCTCTCGACTGCCGCCGGCAAGAGGGACCCGTTCGAGGTGGCCCTGGTCGACATGGTTATGCCCGGCATGGATGGTCTCGAGGTGGCCAGGCGGAAGGCCGCCGTCGCCGCGCTGGCGTCCACCCAGGTGCTGATGCTGCGGACCGGCGCGCCCCTCGACGTCGAGACCACCCAGAGGCTCGGTGTCGGGACCTCGTTGGCCAAGCCGGTCGTGCGCGCCGACCTCCACGAGGCACTGGTGCGCCTCGTGTCCTCGGGCCCCACGGCCTCAACCGTGCCGCGCAGCGCAGCCGAACCGGTCGTCGCCGCGCCAGTGCCTCGGCCTCGAAGGCGGCGTCCCGGCCCCACGGTCGTGGTCGCGTCCTCGTCGTCGAGGACAATCCCACCAACCAGATGGTGGCCATAGGGTTGTTGAGTCGGCTCGGGTTCGACGCCGAGATCGCTTCCGACGGCCAACAGGCGGTCGTAGCCGTCGCCAAGTCGCAGTACGCCACCGTCCTGATGGACTGCGAAATGCCTGTGATGGACGGCTACGCGGCCGCCGCGGCCATCCGGCGCCAGGAGGCGGCCGGCGTGCACATCCCGATCGTGGCCATGACGGCCAGCGCCATGGTGGGCGACCGGGAGCGCTGTCTGGCCGCGGGCATGGACGACTACGTGCCCAAGCCCGTCAGGCTCAACGAGCTGGAACGCGTGCTCTCCCTGCGGTCCGGCGACGGTGCCGGCGGTGGTCCCAAAGAGGGTGCCGGTTCGGTGTCGACAGCCGAGGAGGACCTGGTCCGGGCGCGAGACGCACTGCAGCCCGAGCTCGACGCTGCACCGCTCTCCTGAGCCGGATCAGCGGCGGTCAGGTAGGCGTCGCGCAGGACGCTCGTCTCGAGCTTCGTCTCCTCGAGCCGGTGCTTCCACGTCGCCGGTTCGAATCAGGCGGCAAGCGCCACATCGATAACTTCGGACCCCCTCTGGGCCATTTCGGCCCAAAAGTGCTGGTCAGGCCCCCATGCCCCCCTAGCTAGCCGGGGGCATCGTTGGGGATGAAAATGGCCGCCCGGCGTGCTGTGCTCGCCACTTTCCGTCGAACGTCGGGCTATTTACGTCTCAGGTACCCCTTGAGCCCGAGGTCGGATTCGAACCGACGACCTGCTCATTACGAGTGAGCTGCTCTGCCGGACTGAGCTACCCGGGCGGGCTGTCGAGTATTGCACGCCGGTCGCGCCGCGGCGGCAGGCGGAGCAGGAGCGACTGCAGGAGGAGGGACTCGGTGGGGTTGCGGACCATGGCCTCGGCCGCTTCCTGAATGGCGGCGACGGCCTCGATGCAGGCCCGGGTGTCAGCGGCCGACCCGGTTGCCAGGGCGTCGCCGTAGACGCCGGCGAGGGTGGCCAGGCCGAAGCGCAGCTCGTCGTGGCGCAGGCGGCGCAGCTCGCGTTTGTGGCGGTCGGTGAGGACCTTGCGGCCGGCGCCCCGCTCGCCGGTGCGATCCACCCGCTCCTGCAGCTCGGCCAGCTCGGCGGCCTGCCGAGCTTCGAGGGCGGCCACCCCCGCCCGGCTCAGCAGTTCGGCCAGGTCCGAGGCCACGACGGCGACGGTGGCGCCCGTGCCGTCGAGGCGGGCGGGCACCTCGCGCCACGCGTCCCGGCGGCTACCGAAGTCGACGTCGTTGGCCAGCAGCCGGGCTCGGTCGAGGCGGCCACCGGCCACGGCGGCGACCTCCGCGGCGACGCCTGCGTCGACCCCCTCGCTCACCAGAGCCGCCGACACCTGCAGCGGCGTGAGCGGTCCGAAGTGGACCTGCACGCAGCGGGAGGCGATCGTCACCAGTTCGGGCGGCACCTGTTCGGCCAGGATCACGAACACAGTGCTGGCCGGCGGCTCCTCGAGCACTTTGAGCAGCACCGAGGCCGCTTCCCGGACGAGATGGAAGTCGGTGAGGATGAGGACCTTGCGCGCCCCTTCGTTGGGTGACCGCATGGCCAGTCGCCGGACCTCGCGGGCCTGCTCCACCGTGATCGACGGCCCCGACCGCTCGACCAGCACCACGTCGGGGTGGCCACCGGCCAGTGCCCGGCGGCACACGTCGCACTCCCCGCAGCCACCCAGGGGGCACAGCAGGGCGGCGGCCAGCGCGGTGGCGGCCGTGCGCTTGCCCGACCCCGGCGGGCCCACCAGCAGGTAGGCGTGTACCGGAGCGGCCACCGCGGCCCGCAGGTGGGCGACGGCCGGCTCCTGTCCGACGATGTCGTCGAAGACGGTCACGACCCGAACGCCTTCACCACCCGCGCTTCCACCTCCTCGACACTGCCCGAACCGTCGACCACCCGCCAACGGCCGGGATCGGCGGCGGCCAGCGCCCGGTACCCCTCCACCACCCGGCGATGGAAGTCGTCGCCCGCGGCCTCCATGCGGTCGGGCTCGGTCTTCATCCGGCTGACGGCCACCTCGGACGGGACGTCCAGCAGGATCACGACATCGGGCTCGAGCTCCCCCGTGGCCCACGCCGACAGCCAGGACAGCTCGTCGACCGGAAGACCGCGGGCGTAGCCCTGGTAGGCCAGGGTCGACCCGGTGAACCGGTCGCAGACCACGTCGCGGCCCGCCGACAACGCGGGCCGGATCACCTCGGCCACGTGCTGAGCCCGATCGGCGGCCATGAGCAGGGCCTCGGCCCGCACGTCGAGAGCAGCACCGACGGCCGCGTCCAGGACGACGGCACGGATACGCGAACCGATCTCGGTGCCCCCTGGTTCACGGGTCAGCACCGCCCCCAGCCGGGTGGCGAGCAGCGCGGCCTGGGTGGACTTGCCGCTGCCCTCCCCGCCCTCGAACACCACCAACCGGCTCACGAGCGCTCGCGGCCTCGGGTCGCCCGCAGGGCCAGCCCCCCGGCAGCAAGGATGATGGCCGCCCCGATCCACAGGGTGAGGCGCACGCCCGGCACGCTGAAGTCGGCGTCGCCGAAGCCCAGCTGGCCGTCGACCAGGGCGTTGGACACGTCGTCGAGCACGCGGGACACGAGGGGGGCGAGGGACAGCGAGATCAGCATGCACAGCCGGGAGAGGGTGTAGAGGGTGGCGAAGGTCCGGCCCCGCAGCTCGTCTTCGACGCTCTCCTGCAGGATGGTAAAGCCGAGGACATAGACGGCCCCGGCGCAGATGCCCATGACCGCGATGAACGCCATGGTGAGCCCGAGGCTGCTCATCGATACCGCGATCAGCATGGATGCGCCGGCGCCGACGACGGCCCACGGGAACACCTGGCTGTGGGGGACTCGCTTCTGGAAGGTCGACAGGCCGACCACTCCCACGGCCAACCCCATCCCGAGCGCGGTGAGGAGCAATCCGAACCCGGCCGCCCCGGCATTGAGCACCTGGTTGGCGTAGATCGGGCCCAGGGGGGCGATCATCCCGCCACCGATCAGGCCGGTGCCCAGCCCCACCATCACCGAGCGGACGGTGGGTTGGGTGCCGATGAACTTCCAGCCCTCCTTGATCTCGGTGAAGGTGCGGGTCAGGTCGATGGGCGCCCGTTCGGCCGGTCGGTTGCGCGGAAGGGTCAGCGACCAAATGAGGAACGCCGAGAGGAAGAACGTGCACACGTCGAAGTAGATGGCCAGCGACTCCTGGTTCAGCCGCAGGAAATCGAGGGGGCCGGCATGGCGGCCCAGGATCTCGGCCACCTTGGTCAGGGAGGCGAACAGCGCGGAGGCGATGGGAAAGGTGCCGTAGGCCGCGGCCAGCGAGAACGAGTTGGCCGACGCCAGCTTGTCGCTCGAGACGAGGTTGGGGACCGAGGCCTCCTTGGCCGGCGACCACAACAGGGTCAGCACCTCCAAGACAAGAGAGGCCAGGAACAGGTGCCACACCGAGCTCACGAGGGGCAACGTGGCCAGGACCAGCCCGCGGCCGATGTCGCAGGTGACCATGACCTTGCGGCGGTCCCAGCGGTCGACCAGGACGCCCCCCACCGACGCCAGGAAGAACCCGGGGATCATCCGGGCGCTCATGACCAGGGCGATGGCGGCCTCGGGCGACCCCTTCCCGATGCGCGCCGTCAGGGTGAGGATGGCGAACAGGCCGATCCAATCGCCCAGCGACGAGACCACCTGCGCCAGCCACAGCCGGAAGAACGACGTCGAGCCGAGGAGCTTCGGCCCGGTCGGCTCAGTGGGGGTTACGCCGCCGGCCGACGGCAGCCGCTCGGTGGCGTCGCCGTCCGCAGCATCGGAAACGCGCTCGGCCACGTCGTCAGCGTACGGGAGCGGTGGCTATTTCTTGCGTTTCGCCGCGGCCTTCCGCTTCGGCGGCGCCGGGCCCTTGTCACGCTTGTCCTGCAGGAGCTGGGCCCCCCGCTCGGGCGTCAGCGACTCGACGTCGTCGCCGCTGCGGAGTGACGCGTTGGTCTCGCCGTCGGTCACGTAGGGGCCGAAGCGGCCCTCCTTCACCACCATGGGTTTCTTGCTCACCGGGTCATCGCCCAGCTCCTTGAGGGGCGGGGCGGCGGTGCCCCGGCGGCCGCGGGCCTTGGGTTGGGCCAGCACCGCCAGGGCTTCCTCGAGGGTGATGGTGAACATCTGCTCCTCGTCCTCGAGGCTCCGGCTGTCGGCGCCCTTCTTGATGTAAGGCCCGTAGCGGCCGTTCTGCACGGTGATCTCCACTCCGTCGACCGGGTCCTTGCCCAGCGAGCGCGGAAGGCTGAGCAGGCGCAGGGCGTCGTCGAGGGTGACGGCTTCGACGTTCATGTTCTTCAGCAGCGACGAGGTGTGCGGCTTCTTCTTCGACGACGAGTCGGGTTCACCCAACTGCACGTAGGGGCCGAACCGCCCGGCCCGGGCGATCACCGGTAGGCCGGTCTCCGGATCCTCGCCCAGGACGCGGTCCCCGCTCGGCGTGGCCAGGAGCTCCAGCGCTTTTTCGACGGTGAGCTCGTCGGGGGCGATGCCCTCAGGCACTGCCGCGGTCTCGCCGTCCCGGGACAGGTACGGCCCGTAGCGGCCCACCCGCACGACGATCTCTTTGCCGTCCGGGTCGGTGCCGAGTGGGATGGAGTTGATCAGCCGCGGGTCGATGGCCTCCAGCCGCTCCTTCACCATGTCCCGCAGGCCGGGCTGGCCGTTCCCGAAATAGAACTTCGAAAGCCACGGCTGGGCGTCTTGACTGCCCCCGGCGATCCCGTCGAGGTCGTCCTCCATGCGGGCGGTGAACGCGTAGTCGACGAGGTCGCCGAAATGGCTCTCGAGGAGGTTCACCACCGCGAAGGCGGTGAAGGACGGGACGAGGGCCGAGCCCTTCTTCCAGACGTAGCCCCGGTCCTGGATGGTGGCGATGATGGACGCGTAGGTCGACGGGCGGCCCACGCCCATCTCCTCGAGTGCCTTGACCAGCGACGCCTCGGTGAACCGGGCGGGTGGCTGGGTGGCGTGGTCCCTGGGCTCGAGCGCCTCGGCCGTGACCGTGTCCCCCACAGACAGGGAGGGAAGCCGGACCTCGCGGTCCTCCAGTTCGGCGTTGGGGTCGTCGGAGCCCTCGACGTAGGCCCGGAGGAACCCCGGGAACTCGATGACCTTGCCGCCTGCCGAGAACTCCACATCCTCGTCGGATGAGGAGCGCCCTGAGATGCGCACCTGGACGCTCTTGCCCCGCACGTCGGCCATCTGGGAGGCGATGGTGCGCTTCCACACCAGCTCGTAGAGCGCGGCCTCGTCGGGGGCGACTTCCCGGGCCACCTGCTCGGGCATGCGGAAGCTGTCGCCGGCCGGACGGATGGCCTCGTGGGCCTCCTGGGCGTTCTTCACCCTTTTCGCGTACCGGCGGGGTTGGTCGGGGACGTACTCGGGCCCGTAGAGCTGGGCGGCCTGGCTGCGGGCCGCGTTGAGCGCCGTGTCCGACAGGGCGGTGCTGTCGGTTCGCATGTAGGTGATGTAGCCGTTCTCGTACAGGCGCTGGGCCACGCTCATCGCCCGCTGAGTGGTGAACCGCAGCTTGCGACCGGCCTCCTGCTGCAGGGTGGAGGTCATGAACGGCGGGTACGGGGTGCGCTTGTAGTGCTTCTCGTCGACCGACTTCACCGAGAACGTCGACTCGGACAGGCGGGCGACCAGGCCCCGGGCCCCGTCGGGGTCGAGGACCACCACGTCGGACGCAGTGCGGTTGCCGGACTCGTCGAAGTCCCGCCCCGTCGCCAGGCGGGTGCCGTCGATGGCCACGAGGTTGGCACCGAACGGTGGGCTGTCCATGCCGGCCTTGGCCGGCGCAGCCGGCGCCGAGAAGCGCCCCTCGATGTCGGAGTAGGACGCGCTGCGGAACCGCATGCGGGCCCGCTCCCGCTCCACCAGGATGCGGGTGGCCACGCTCTGGACCCGGCCAGCCGACAGCCGGGGGAGCACCTTGCGCCACAGGACGGGCGAGACCTCGTACCCGTAGAGGCGGTCGAGGATGCGGCGGGCCTCCTGGGCGTCGACCAGGCGACGGTCGAGCTCACGCCAGTTCTCCACCGCGTCGCGGATGGCGCCGGCGGTGATCTCGTGGAAGACCATGCGCCGTACCGGCATGCCCTGGGGCGGGTTGAGCACCTCCATGAGGTGCCAGGCGATCGATTCGCCCTCCCTGTCCTCGTCTGTCGCGAGGTAGAGCTCGGTGGCGCTCTTGAGCGCAGCCTTGAGCTTGGTCACGACGTGCTTCTTCTCGCTGTTGACCACGTAGAGCGGCTTGAACCCGTTGTCGACGTCGACGCCCAGGCGGGCCCAGCTCTCCCCCTTCTGGGCCGCGGGGATCTCCTTGGCGTCCTTTGGCAGGTCGCGGATGTGCCCGACGGAGCTCTCGACCACGAACTCGCTGCCCAGAAAACGGGCGATCGTCCGGGCCTTTGCGGGCGATTCGACGATGACGAGGGGCTTGGCCATGGCTACACGACAATTGACAGGGGAAAGGGTCCCTGTCAAACGTCATGCCGTCTACGTTCCGCACACGACGGGCGTCTAGCGTGCGGGAATGCACCCGGAATCCCTGCTCGAGGCCTTCGGAACCCTCGGCCTCTTCGCCATCGTCTTCGCCGAGTCCGGGCTGCTCGTGGGCTTCTTCCTGCCCGGCGACTCCCTGCTGTTCACCGCCGGCCTGTTGGCCTCCAGGGGCACCTTGAACTTCCCCCTGATCGTGGTCGGCTGCGCCGTGTTCGCTATCGCCGGTGACCAGGTGGGTTACGTGATCGGCCGACGAGCGGGCCCCGCCATCTTCAGGCGGCCGGAGTCCAGGTTCTTCCACAAGAAGAACGTCGACCGGGCCCGGGCCTACTTCGAGAAGAACGGCCCCCGCACCATCATCCTTGCCCGGTTCATTCCCGTCGTCCGCACCTTCGCGCCGGTCGTGGCGGGGGTCGGTCAGATGGACTACCGGAAGTTCGTGACCTACAACGTCGTCGGCGGCATCCTGTGGGGATCGGGCGTGACGACAGCCGGGTACGTGCTCGGCGAGTCCATCCCCGACATCGACAAGTGGCTGCTACCGATCATCGGGGTGATCGTGACGATCTCATTGATCCCCATCCTCCTCGAGCTTCTCAAGATGCGGCGCGACGGCAAGGCGGACGCCGTCGTCGTGGCCGAGCAGGGTGAAGGAAGCTAGGGACCGGAGCTCACGCTCGCGTCGGAATCGGGGAGGATGAACGTAGTCTCGGCGCCGTCGGGGGTCTCGTCCATCGGCGCTGCCTTGCGCTTGGAGAATGCGATGGCCCCGATGAGGACCACCAGGGCGGCTGCGGCCACGCTGAAGCGGGCGGGGTCGTTGTCCTGCAGGTTGATGACCGCGGGCAGGATCAGCAGCGACACCAGGTTCATCACCTTGATGAGCGGGTTCAGGGCCGGGCCCGCGGTGTCCTTGAAGGGGTCGCCGACGGTATCGCCGATGACCGCCGCCTTGTGGGCGTCGGAACCCTTGCCGCCCTCGTGGCCGTCCTCGATGTACTTCTTGGCGTTGTCCCACGCCCCGCCGGCGTTCGACAGGAAGTTGGCCATGAGCTGGCCGGTGAGGATCACCGCGGCCAGGAAGGCGCCGAGGGCGAAGTAATTGATGCCGAAGCCGATGATGACCGGCGTGAGAGTGGCCAGCAGGGCCGGCGTGGCCAGCTCCCGCAGCGAGGCCGCGGTGCAGATGTCGATCACGGGGCCGTAGTCGGGCCGCTTGGTGCCGGCCATGATCTTCCCGTCGGCGAACTGGCGGCGGACCTCCTGGACGACGACGGCGGCGGTGCGCCCGACGGCTCGAATGGCCAGGGAGCTGAAGAGGAAGGCCACCGAGCCGCCGATGAGCAGGCCGATGAAGGTTTTGGGATCGGCCACGTTGATGGGGATGACGTCGAACACGGTCTGCCCAGCGGACTCCAACTCCTCTAGGGCGGCGGCGCCGAGCGTCTCTGCGCCGATGGTCTCGATGAAGCTGGCGAACAGGGCGACGGCGGCGATGACCGCCGAGCCGATGGCGAAGCCCTTGGTGACGGCCTTGGTGGTGTTGCCCACTGCGTCGAGGCTGACCATGATCCGCTCGGCCTCTCCGTCGAACTCGCCGGACATCTCGGCGATGCCCGCCGCGTTGTCGGCCACCGGCCCGAAGGTGTCCTCGGAGACGACGACGCCCGTCGTCGCCAGCATGCCCATGCCGGTGAGGGCCACCAGGTAGTAGGTGAACTGGATGTTGCCGTCGCCCAGGGCGATGGCGGTGCCGATGGCGGCGCTGATGGCGACGATGGCCCACACCGAGCTCTCCAGGCCCGAGGAGACTCCCGATAGCACGGTGGTGGCCGGGCCCGTTCGGGCCGCCTCGGCGATCTCGCGCACCGGCGCCGTCTCGGTAGAGGTGAAGTACTCCGTGAGCCGGCTCACGACCTGGGCCAGCACCAGGCCGATCACCACGGCCCAGAAGACCCGGAGGTTGCCGACGTAGAAGTAGGCGACCAGGAACGTGCCGAGCACCGTCAGGAGCCCGGCGGTCAGGAAGCCGCGGTTGATGGGGGCCATGGCCGACTTGTCGTTGGGCGTCGCCCGCACCGCGTAGACGCCGACGATCGACGCCAGGACGCCGATGGCCCGGGCCACCACCGGGAACACCAGGCCCAGGGCCGGGTTCTCGCCGATGGAGGCGAAGGCGGCGACGCCGAGGATGATCGAGGCGACCAGGGTGACCTCGTAGCTCTCGAACAGGTCGGCGGCCATGCCGGCGCAGTCGCCCACGTTGTCGCCGACGTTGTCGGCGATGGTGGCCGGGTTGCGGGGGTCGTCCTCGGGGATGCCGGCCTCGACCTTGCCCACCAGGTCGGCGCCCACGTCGGCCGCCTTGGTGAAGATGCCGCCGCCGACCCGCAGGAACAGGGCCAGCAGCGAGCCGCCGAAGCCGAAGCCGATGAGGATCGCCGAGCTGGTGTTCTGGAAGATCAGGATGATGACCGTGGCGCCCAGCAGGCCCAGTCCCACGGTGAACATCCCCGCCACCCCGCCGGTGCGGAAGGCCACCTTGAGCGCGGCCGGGAGCGAGCCCGACTTGGCCGCCGCTGCGGTGCGCACGTTGCCCCGCACGGCCAGGCTCATGCCGATGAAGCCGGTGAGGCCGGACATGAGGCAGCCGGCGAGGAAGGAAAGGGTCCGGAACAGGCCGGACTCGGCAAACGACAGCGCTTCGGTGCCGTCGGGCCTCGGCACCGAGGTGGAGGTGACGAAGACGATGATGGCCAGCGGGATCAGGATGAAGCCGATCGTCCGGAACTGGCGCTTGAGGTACGCCATGGCCCCCTCCTGGATGGCCTTGGCGATCTCGATCATCTTGGGTGTGCCCTGGTCGGCGGCCAGCACCCCCTTCATGAGCGAGAACCCGATGGCGAGGGCCAGCAGCGCGGTGGCCACCGAGAAGAAGAGCCAGGCGAATTCCCCTCCTCTGAGGGTGAAGACCTGGTAGCCCCCCTCCGAAGCGAGCATCTTCATCATGCCGACAACTCCTTCTTGACGTAGATGTGATGGGCGACCTTCTCGCCCAGGGTCCGGTCCTTGCCGTCGACCCGCAGCACGAGCGGACCGTCGAAGGGGTGCTTCTCTCTGACCTCGACCCGCACGCCCGGCCGGAGCCCGAGGGTGTCGAGGAACTCCACGATCTCGGGGTCAGTGGACCCCGGCACGGCCACGACTGCCACGTCACCCGGCTCCAGATCGTAGAGCGGAGGCATGGTGGGGATCTCGCCCACCTCGGGCGCGGGGATGGGAAACCCGTGGGGGCACGACCCCGGGCGGTCGAGGGCCACGTAGAGCCGGTCCTCGACCTCCTGGGGCAGCTGGTGCTCGAACGACGTGGCCAGGCGGTCGGCCTCGTTCCAGGCGTACCCGAGCATGTCGGCCAGGAAGCGCTCCACGATGCGGTGGCGGCGGATGGCAGCCACGGCCGCGGCCCGGCCCGTGGCCGTCAGCTCGACGCCCCGGTAGAGCTTGTGGTCGAGCAGTCCCCGCTCGGCCAGGCGCTTGACCGTGGCCGTGGCTGTCGCCGGGGAGACCCCGAGCCCGTCGGCCAGAGCCCCGGTGTGGGCGTCGTGTCCGTCCCGCGACAGGCGGTACAGGGACTTCAGCGTCTCGCGTTCGGACTTTGAGAGGGCGTCGACCATGGTTTCGTCGCCGCTGAACCTAACTTTCGACAGGGCGAAAGGTCAAGGGTCGTGGTGGTCATCGCGTCGTCAGACCCCGGTCGGTGGCCGAGTGACCGCCGGGGCCGGTTCCGCACCTCCCTCGAGTGGCGTGTCGGACTTCGACTGGCCCGGGGGCGGGCCGGGCGACCCCGCGGCGGGCACTGTGGGGTGGAAGGGGACCGAGGTCACCACGGTGTTGGGCCGGTCGATCAGGGCCAGCTTGAGGGCGAGGGCGCTCTGGCCGTGGAGAAGGTTGGCCAGGCTCTTGGTGCCGACGACGAACTCCGGGATGACGATCGTGATGGTGTCGTTCTTCCAGCGCTCGTCGAGCTCGTCGAGGTAGGACTCCACCGGCGCCACCAGGTCGCGGTAGCGCGAGTGCACGATTTCCAGCGGGACGTCGAACCCGAAGCGCTTCCACTCGTCCTGCATCTCCTGCTGCTCGCGCTCGTCGGTGGCGACGTTCAGGGCGATGAGGTGGTCAGGCCGCATCGACCGGGCGTAGTTGAGGGCGACCACGACCCCTTTGTGCACCCGCCCCACGAGGACAACGACGGTGTGGTGGAGGTCGTGGCGGCGGACCTCTTCAGGCGCGAGGGCGAGGGCGACCGACAGCGTGTCGTAGTGGCGCTTGATGGCCTTGAAGACGAAGATGATGGCCGGGACGACAACGATCGGCACCCAGGCTCCGATGGTGAACTTCGTGACGCCGACGATCAAAGCCACGATTCCCGTGGCGACCGCTCCGACCCCGCTGATCGTCGTAGCGGCGCGCCAGCCTGGCTGGCGCAGGGACAGGTGACGGCGCACCATTCCCGACTGGCTGAGGGTGAAGGACGTGAAGACGCCGATGGCGTACAGCGGGATGAGCGCTGTCGTGACACCGCCGAAGGCGATGATCAGCCCGGCCGCCGCCACCGCGAGGAAGACCACTCCGTTGGAGAACACCAGGCGGTCGCCGCGGTTCATGAACTGGCGGGGCAGATAGCGGTCGCGGGCGATGATCGAGGACAGTCGGGGGAAGTCGGCGTACGCCGTATTGGCTGCCAGGACCAGGATGCCCGCGGTGGCGAACTGGAGAACCCAGTAGAACGGGCCCTCGCCGATCACCACGCGGGACATCTGGGAGAGCACCGTCTCCTCGTGCGTCGGGTACGGGTGCAGGTGGTGGGCCAGGACCGAGACCGCGAAGAAGAGGGAACCAAGGATCGCCGCCATCCACAGCAGTGTGGTGGCAGCGTTCTTGGCTTGCGGTTTGCGGAATGCGGGCACGCCGTCCGAGATGGCCTCGATGCCGCTCAAGGCCACCGCGCCCGAGGAGAACCCGCGCAGCAGCAGGAACACGCCCAGGGAGCCTCCTGTCTCACGCAGGCCCTCGAACCGCTCCGGGTTGAAGGGGACCCGCTCGATGTCGCCGAAGTAGGAGCGGAAGAGGCCGATCGCCAGCATGGCGCCGAGGCTGAAGATGTAGATGTAGGTCGGGAACGCGAACACCTTCCCCGATTCCTTCATTCCCCGAAGGTTCACGATGGTGACGAACGCGATGAGGCCCAGGCACAGCAGCACCCTGTGTTCGGCGAAACCTTGGAACGTGGGAATGGAGATGATGGCCGCCACCCCTGCGGAGATGGACACGGCGACCACGAGGACGTAATCCACCAGCAGCGAGGCCGCCGCCACCAACGACGGCATCTCGCCCAGGTGGTCCTTGCTGACCATGTAGGCACCGCCACCGTTGGGATAGGCGAAGATGGTCTGGCGATAGGAGAAGACGACGATCGCCAGCAGCACGGCGACGGCCATGGCGATGGGAACGAGCTTCGAGAGGCCGAGGACGAGGCTCGACGCTCCGAGGGCGACGACGAACAGGATCTCCTCGGTGGCGTAGGCCGTGGAGGAGATGGCGTCGGACGAGAAGACGGGGAGGCCGATCCACTTCGGGATGCGCTGATGGTCCATCTCCTCGGACGCGAGGGGCCGTCCGACCATCACGCGCTTCAACATGCTGAGCACCATCCGACGTTACGCCGCCGGGTACGTAGTGGCGCCATTCCCGTCCGGCCGTCGCTCGGAGTTGTGCTCAGGCCGCGGGCGGGTGTTGCATGGCGCGCGTGCACGTCATCGTCGTCGGGTGCGGCCGGGTCGGGCGCGAGCTGGCCATGACCCTTGACCGCGACGGCCACAGCGTGAGCGTGATCGACAAGGCCCGCAACGCGTTCCACGAGCTTCCCGAGGGCTTCGGCGGCAAGACGATCCTCGGGTTCGGCTTCGACCGGGAGCACCTCGAGCAGGCCGGCATCCACCAGGCCGATGCGGTGGCTGCGGTCACCAACGGCGACAACTCCAACATCCTCACGGCGCGGATCGCCCGCATGACCTACGAGGTTCCGTACGTGGTGGCCCGCATCTACGACCCCCGCCGGGCGGTCATCTACCGCCAACTCGGCATCTCGACCGTGGCGGCCGTGGCCTGGACCACCGACCAGGTGCTCCGCCGCCTGTTTCCGGAGAAGTCGTTGGTCGAGTGGACCGACGCCTCGGGAACCGTGAGCCTGATCGAACGGGCCCTGCCGGACTCCTGGGCGGGGCGCAAGCTCAGCGAGATGGAGGTGAACGGCCGCTTCCGGCTCGTGGCCCTCACCCGCGGCGGCCAGGCTCGGCTGTCGGGTCCCGAGGTCGTCGGCCAGGAAGGCGACGTCGTGCACCTCATCGTGCGCAACGACGCCCAGGAAGAGCTCGAGGCCCGGATGTCGGCCGGTCCGGAGTCAACAAGGTGAGCGGCCAAAGATGAAGGCGGCCATCGCCGGCGGCGGCAACGTCGGCACCCACATCGCCAACGACCTGGCGGAGGCCGGTCACGAGGTGCTGCTTCTGGAGCAGGACCCCGACGTCGCCGCCCGCCTGAGGGTGATCGAAGGCGTCAAGGTGGTGGTGGCCGACGCCTGCGAGCCGACCCTTCTCTCCGACGCCGGCCTGGAGACCTGTGACGTCATGGTGTCGGTCACCGGCGACGACGAGGACAACCTGGTCATCTCCCTCCTGGCCAAGCAGGTCTTCGCGGTCCCCAGGGTGGTGGCGCGGGTGAACCATCCGAACAACCAGTGGCTGTTCAACGAGACGTGGGGGGTGGACATCGCCGTGTCCACCCCCCACCTGCTCACCGCCCTGGTGGAGGAGGCGGTGTCGGTCGGCTCCCTGGTCCGACTCCTGCAGTTCGAGGATGCTCGCCTGGTGGAGGTGACGCTGGCCGCCGACTCGCCGGCCGGGAACCGGGCCATCAGCGAGCTGGGTGTGCCGCGCGACGCAACGGTGGTGGCCGTCATCCGCGAGCGGCACGTGATCGTGCCCAGGGGCGAGACGGTGATGGAGGCCGGCGACGAGGTCCTGGTCCTGGTGACGCCCGACTCCGAGGAGGCGGTCAAGACCCTCTTCGTCGGGGCCCGGACCGGCGCTACAGGAGCTCGTACCGCGGATTGAGCAGCGTGAGGCGGCCCCGGGACCCCTGAGGAGTCCCCCGACCGCTTACGACCAGGCGCTTCCCCGGCGCCACGCCGGGAACGTGGCGTCGGCCGGTCCAGACGATGACCAGCGATCCGCTGCCGTCCTTGACTGTGACCTCGAGCGAAGGCGCCCCCGCACGAGGCACGATTCGCAGCGACGAGATCTCACCGGCCACCGTGATCTCGTCGCGGGCGTGGGCGTCGGCGATGGGGATTACGCCCGGCACGTCGCGGCAGAACTGTTGCAGCCTCTCGCGGTCCAGCTCGGCGTCGGACGTGGTGAGCCGGTGGAGCAGCTTCCGGAGCGCCACGGGGGCCGCCTCTTCCTCTAGCCCCTGCCGGCGGTGTCGGCGATGTGGCGCATGACGAGGCGCACCGACGTTCCCCGGTCGGTAGGGCTGAACTCGACCTCGTCGACCAGGGCCTTGATGAGGGGGATCCCCAGGCCCCGCTCGAACTTGAGCCGGTCCGGGTCGGTGACGGGCGGGTGGTCGGGCAGCTGGGCCGGGTCGAACCCCTGGCCGCGGTCCTCCACGCACACCTCCAAGGCCCCTGAGCCCGCCTTGCAGCGCACCACGACCCGTTCCGCGCTCCCGGCGGCGTCGTGGGCCTCGATGGCGTTGGTGCAGGCTTCAGAGACAGCCAGCTTCAGGTCGTCGACCCGTTCGTCGCCCAGGTTGCTGTCAGATGCCGCCATGGCGGAGACCACGAGCCGGGCGAGGGCCACGAACTCGGCCCGAGCCGGGATCTCCAGCTCGATGATCTCAGCCAAGCCGGCCTCCCCACCAAGCACCGTCTCGGTCACGGTTCTACGCGCTGGCGCCGCCGCCGGAGCCGCCGCCGACCGCTGCGTCGACGGAATCGTGGATGGCGAAGACCTTGGTGAGGCCGGTGATCTCGAAGACCTTCAGTATCCGGCTCTGGGTGCAGACCAGCAACAGGTCACCGTCGTGGCTGCGGAGCCGCTTGAGCCCACCGACCAGGACGCCGAGGCCGGTGGAGTCGAGGAAGTCGACGCCCTCGAGGTCGACGATGATCTTGTGCTTGCCTTCGGTCACCAGCTCGATGAGCCGTTCGCGGAAGCGCGGTGCGGTGTAGACGTCGACCTCGCCCCGAACGCTGAGCACGGCGAACCCGTCTCTTTCCTCGACGTCCAAGCCGAGATCCATGCAGTTCCTCCCAGAGTCTTCTGGTCGCCACCGTAGCAAGCGGTCCGGGAGTACCTCCAAAGCGTGGGAGGCCGGGAAGACGCTCAGCGGGAGCCGGCACGCACCAGGGGTCGCCGGGGGGAGGACACGACCTCGATGATCTCGATCTCGTCGGGGTCGTAGGCGGGCGGCTCCGGCTCCGGGGGCGCCCACAGCTCCATGATCTCCAGTTCCGGCTCGGGCTCTACCTCGGCGACCGGCACCGGCTCGGGCTCTACCTCGGCGACCGGCACCGGCTCGGGCTCTACCTCGGCGACCGGCACCGGCTCGGGCTCCGGGACGGGTTCCGGCTCCACCTCGGGCGCCGGCACCGGCTCTGGCTCTGCGGCCTGGGCGGCCCAGTCCTCTTCCCAGTCCGTGTCGGGAGCCATCGTGGTCTCCGCTTCGATGTCGTACAGGTCCTGGCCACGCGGGGGGTCATCGGCCGGCGGTGCGACGGGAACGGCCGCCGGCGTGTGGGGAGCGAGGTCGACGGCGAGGTCGTGGTCCGCGACCGCCTTCACCTTGCGACCCAGCACACGCATGTGCATGGCCAGCAGGAGCAGCACCAGGCCGGCGGCCACCGGCACCAACGGACGGCCGGAGTCGATCCCGACGACCGAGGAGCCGCGTGCATCGCGAGGCGGTACGGCCTCGGCCTCGCCCTCCTCCAGCTCCTCGGCGGGCGGCCGGGCGCCGAACGGCAGGCTGCTCGAGAACCCGGTGTCCGGCGGTTGGGGAATGGTGATCGGCGCGACGGTGACGGGCCGGGCGCGCGACGACAGGAACCCGGAAAGGTCGACTCCGGCGGGCGGGCCGGGCTGCACCGTGGTAGCCGGTACGGCGGTCGCGATGGTGGTCGGAGGGGCGGGAACGGCGGCGGAAGCCATGGCCGACGGCTCGGACAGCTTCTCGGTGTCTGGCGTGCCGCTGGCCCCCTTGCGCACCGCGACCACCTGGTAGCTGTACTCGCCGCCCGAGAACCCGGACGTCGTCGTGTCGGTGAAGGCGGGCCGGGTACCCGGTGGGGGCTGGGCGACTTTGCCGCCCACCTGGAAGAACCTGGAGGCGCCGGGATCCCTGCGGAAGACGGCGTAGTAGAGCATGTCCGGCTCGGTGTTGCGGGACCACGACAGCTCGACGGTGCGGCCGTCCGTCACCTTCGGCGGGTCCAGGACGGGCCGGGCTGCAGGGGCGGCGACGGCGAACCGACGCACCTGCCTGGAGGTGTCGCCCTCGGTGCCCAGCAGCAGGACCGCTTCTACGGCCGCCACGCTGACTTCGTAGGGACCGTTGAGCGGCAGAGAGGGTGTCCACTTGAACGGGCACGGCTGGGCGGCGCATTCGACGGTGAACGGAGCCCGGTCCTTGATGGTCAGGGTCACCCGCTTCACCACGTTGAGAAGCGGGGCGGCACTCTCCGCCTTCCCGCTGACGGTCACCGCCGCGCTCTCCAAGGGCGGGTCGGCCCGCGGCGCGTCGATCGTAATGACCGCTTCGGCGGCAGCGGGCGACGCCGGCGCGGCGATCAGGATGGCGAGAACGAGCGCGGTGGCGGCCCCGGTTCGCCGCCCGAGGCGAGATCTCACTGGGCTGCCGCCCAGTGAATGCCCCTGGACCGGCCTCCCGGGCCGGTCATGCCGACTTCAGATCCTTCACCCACGTCGCCCGGACGATCAGGCGCTGGGCGGCCGACCCCCTGGGATGGCACGTGGTGAGGGTGAGGGAGCGCTCGCCGGTCGGCTCGATGACGCTGAGCTCGGTGGGTGCAACCACAAATGGGTCGCGCGACACCTGGTACACGCAACCGCCGATGGGGGTGGTCAGCTCGATGGTGTCGCCCGGCTTGAGCTGGTCCACGTTGCCGAACGGCCGCCCGTAGGTGGTGCGGTGCCCGGCTATTGACACGTTGCCGCCCTCGCACGGCAGCGGCGTCTGCGGGTAGTGGCCGGCGCCGGCCCGGAGGGCGCTGGGCGTGATGCCTTCGACCACCACGGTGTCGACCCCCAGCGCAGGGATCTTGATGCGGGTCAGGCTGTCGCCCGTCTGAATCTTGCGCTCCCTGTACGCCTGCTGGAGCTCGGGGCTGGCCATCTGGTCATCGAGACGTTCCTGGATGCGGCCCTGCCACATGTTGGTGGCGAACGGGTACCCGACCAGCCCCAGCCCGCCGAGCAGGAGCAGGATCGAGAGGCCCGAGAGCGCGCGGCGCAGCCAACGCCTCGTGCGCAGGAGATTTATGAGCATGGAACTGTCTTCGTCATGACCCGGGGAAGGTTACCTGGGGTCGGTGCGATCAGCGGCTCACCCGCTCGTCGGTGCCGGCGGGCTGGGCGGCCACGACCCGCCGGCGGACGGCGAGCGCGACCATGAGCAGGGCGGCACCGGTGAGGGGCAGCCAGGGGTCGTTCCCAGTCTTGGCCAGGATGGGCGCGGGCGGCGCAACCTGCTGGGTGAGCAGACGGGTCTGGCCTCCGGCGCCCGTCTCGGCGTGGGCCAGTTCGAGAAGGATGCCACCGCTGACACCCTTCAGCAGGTGGACGCTCACGCCGTCGGCGTAGGCCGCCACCGCCCCGCTGTTGGGGTCGGTCACGGTGCGCCCAGCACCCAACGAGATGGTGCTCTCGAGTGGCGTGCCCGCCAACAGCGTCAGCGGTTCCCCTAGCTGGACGGGGATGTCAGTGACGTTGCCGCCGAGAAGCGGCAGACCAAGGCGTACCCGGACGATGGCGGCGTCGAAGCTGGGCGTGCTCTTGGCCGTCGCCCGGTCGAAGCTGGAGACCGACGTGGCGTCGCCCACGAGGATGGAGAGCAGTGGGGCGCCGCCCACGGTGAGGCCGGGGAGGAGGTCGATCTGGGCGCCGGCCGCCTTGGCGGTGGCGGTTACGGCGGTGGCGGTGGTGACCGCCTCGGCGGTGGAGGCTCCCAGGCTGATGTCGACCAGGCTGGTGGCCCGCTGGACTCCTTGGAGGAGGCTGTCGACCAGACCGGAGACGGGGGCGACAGTGGAGGTCGAGCCCAGACCGAGGCTGCCGGCCAGCGGGCCCACGATCCCGCTGACCGCGGGAAGGGTGTTGACCACAGTGCCGACGGTCTGGTCGACCACCGGCAGGAGCTGGTTGAGCAGTGACTGGAGCAGGGCGATGACCGGGTCGAGGAGACCCAGCGCGTCGAGGTCCACGTTCCCCACCGAACCGGAGCCGAACGCTGAGGGAGCGCCCTCCGGCGTGACGAGCACGCGCGACTCGCCGCAGGCCAGCTCGAGGCCCAGCACCTCGCCGACCGCAGGCAGATCCACGGGAAGATTCAGGACACACGCCTTGGGCGGGGTCGCGCTCTGGTTGGCGGCGTTCACTTCGCTGGTGCTGACCGTGCCCGAAACGAGAGCCACACCGGCGCCGGAAGCCTTGGCCGAGGGACTGTTGTCCACCACCGCGCTCGACTGGCCGATGGTGAGATTGGTGCCGAAAACACCCAGGTTCAGGCCTCGGGCGGCGGCGGTGGCGATGTAGCTCTCAGGGCGGGTCTCCACCGTCTGAGCTTGGGCTGACGCGGGCAGGACGAGGACGGCCGTCATGACCAGGGCGGAGAGCGAGATCGCCTCGAGCCGTTGCACCGTACGCATGTCGTCGAACCCCTCTCGTGGGTGACGCCGCGCCCCCGCCGGATGGACGCGGACGACATCACGGCATCCCCGGTAAATGCCTTGCGCAACTAGCTACCAGAGAAACAGGACCAGGTCCAGAGAGGGAAGCAGTTTTCTTGCTCTACAGAGCCGATCCGTCACGGTCAGTGACAAGTTCGGCTCGTGGGGGCTACCGCTCCACGCGCATGGTGGCGGAGGCCCGCAGCGTCAGGTTTCCGACCGCGGCGCCCAGCAGGGGCACTGCGGACGACGTCCGGTAGGCCACCTCCACCCGGACGCGGCTGCCGGCTGCACCCCTTTGGGTGCTGGTGACCGTGAGGCGGGAGTCGTTCAGGCTCGAGCTGGCGACCGCCGCCCTCCGAGGGGCCTCGGCGGCCGGGTCGACGGCGGCTTCACGCGCCGCCTCCCGGGCGGCGTGCACGACGAGAATCTGGTCGCGCACCAGCAGCCCGACCTGAGCCACGGCCAGCAGCAGGATCATGACGAGGGGGAGGACGAGGACCAGCTCCACGGAGGCCTGGCCCCCGTCCTCCCGTGCCCGTCTCACGATGGGACGCTCACTTGACCTTGTCGGTGATGGACTTCATAACGGCGTTGAGCAGCTTGCCGACGAGGTCCGATTTGGTGGCCCAGGCCACGACCAGCAGGGCGACGGCAGCGGCGCCCAGCAAAACGAGGGCGTACTCGGCCGAGGCCTGCCCCCGCTCGTCGTGACGGGCGCGGCCGCCGGTGGCGGTGAGGTAGGTGAACAGATGGACGTAGAGAGCGAGCATGAATTGCCCACTCCTTTCTCTCGAGGAGCTCACAGGCGCAGCGACCGGACGGCGCTGGCGATAAGAGGGGCCACGGTGAGCAACCCGAAGGCGGGGAGTGTGCAGCTGACCAGGGGAAAGAGAAGCTTGACCGGGACCTTGCGGGCGGCCTCCTCGGCCCGCCGCCGGCGATCGGCTCGGACCTCGTGAGCCAGGCGCTCGAGGCCGGTGCCCAGCGGGGCGCCGTACCGCTCCGAGGCGATGAGCGCGGCGACGAGTGGGCGGGTGGCCTCCCCGGCCCGCCCCGGGATGTCGTCGAGGGCGTCGGCCAGGCGGCGGCCGAGATCGGCGTCGTGGCCGGCCCGAGCCAACTCAGCCCCGAGCGGGCCGGGCGACCGGCCGGCCACGGCGGCCACGGCCAGCCGGACCGTGAGGCCCGCACCCACGGCCAGCACCAGCAGGTCGACCACGTCGGGCAGGTCGGCGGCGATGGTGGCGATCCGCCGGCGGTGGGCGCGCCGAGCCCGTAGGGCGGGGAGCGACCAGGCAACCAGTCCCGCGGGCAGTCCGGCAGGAGGTAGGAGGACAAGTGCGAAGGTGGCCACGAGGAGCGCGGTACCCAGCCGCCGAGCCTTCTCCGCGGCGACCGGGCGCCCGGACCGGCGCAGGACCGCCGATCCGAGCCGCTCGACGACGGCACCGAGTGAGGCAGCCACGCTCGGCTGGACCGGCTGATCCGCGGTCGCCCGCGAGTCCAAAGCGGAGAGGGCCCGCATGCGGGCCGGTGCCGGGCGGTGCCGCCAGGCGGCGGCCATCAGCACCGCGGACCAGGCCAGGAACACCAGGGCGGGGCTCACCGGACCGCCCTCATACGTTGACCTTGGCCAGGTGTTGCATCCAGAGCCAGCCCAGGGCGTCGAGGACCAATCCGGTGACGAGAAGGACGAGGCCGGCGGGCGTGTGGAGCAGGAACTCTGACGTGCGAGGATCGGTGGCGGCGGCGAATGCGCCGAAGCCGAGGGGCGCCACCCCGATGACCAGCGCCGAGATGCGGGCCTGGGACGAGAGCGCCTTCAGCTCGGCGGCGACGGCCAGGCGCTCGCGCAGCGTGGCCGCCACCCCGTCGACGGCCCGAGCCTGGGCGCCTCCCGTCTCGGCGCCGAGGCACAGCGCGGCCACGCCGAGGCGGACCCCGGGGAGGGGCCGCCGGGCGCCAACCGCTTCGAGGGTGGTGACCAGGCTGGCCCCCTGAGCCGCCTCGGCCGCCGCCCGTGAGAGCTCACCGGCCAGCACCCGGCTGGGACCGGAAGCGGTGCCCGCTTCCTCGACGGCCTGGCGCAGCGACGCTCCTGAGCGCAGTGACCGGGCTACGGCCTCCAGGGCGCCGGGCAGGGCCTGCTCGAGCCGGGCGTCGGCCCGGCCCCGCCGGCTGCGGACCACCAGGAGCGGCCCGACGAGCAGGCCGAGGGCGGTGACACCGGCGAGCCCCGGGCCGCCCACCATGGCTGCGAACACCGGGCCGATGGCCACCCCCCCGATCCAGGCCGTCCAGGCCACGCCCGGGGGGACCGGAAGGTCGGCCTCGGCCAGGGCGGCGGCGACGCGGGCCGGCGGCTCTGCGAGCTGCCATCTGCGCCCGGCGATGACGGGACGGGCGGTCCGGGGCCCAGGACGATCGGAGAGGCGGCGCACGACCGTGCCTTGCCGGGACAGGCGCGACGCGACCCGGGCCGAGGCGCCGGCGGCCAGCACTGCGGAGGCCAGGACGGCGGCGAGGATCACGGCGCTTCCGCCCCGTGAATGCTCAATGAGCGGCCTCCCGGGCCGCTCATTGCCCGACCAGCCCGCCGGCGTCGGCCACCAGGCGCGTGCGGCTCCCGCTCTCCGACGCGCCGGCTCCCTCGACGACCTCGGCCACGGCCACGATGCGCCGGCTCCCGCTCGGGAACCGGGCCACCTGGACCACCACGTCGAGAGCGGCTTCCAGTTGGCTGCGGACGGCCGCCAGCGGGAGCTGGACCTCTCCCATGAGCACCATCGTCTCCAGGCGGCGGAGAGCGTCGTCGGGGCTGTTGGCATGGCAGGTCGACAGGCTGCCCTCGTGGCCGGTGTTCATGGCCTGGAGCATGTCGAGCGCCTCCGGGCCCCGGACCTCGCCCACCACGATCCGGTCAGGACGCATGCGCAGCGCGTTGCGGACGAGATCGCGGATGCGGACCTCACCGGCCCCCTCGGCATTGGCCGGTCTGGCCTCGAGGCGGACCACGTGCTCCCGTGGCAGGTTCAGCTCGGCCGCGTCCTCCACGGTGATGACCCGCTCGGCGGCCGGAATGCAGGCGGCCAGGGCGTTGAGCAGCGTGGTCTTGCCCGCTCCTGTGCCCCCGGAGACGACGATGTTGCGCCGGCCGGCAACCGCCTCGGCCAGGAGCGCGGCGACCTCGGCACCTGCGAAGTCGGCCAGCGGCACGGCCCGCGCCCCGAAGCGCCGCACCGTGAGGCAGGGCCCGTCGACCGCCAATGGCGGCACGACGGCGTTGACCCGTGATCCATCGGGCAGCCGGGCGTCGACCAGGGGAGAAGACCGGTCGACCCGAAGACCCAGGGGGGCCACCACCTTCTCTATGAGGTGCGCGATGGCGTCAGCGTCGAGGTCGACGGGGACGCGTACGAGCGCCCCCTTTCGTTCGATCCACACCCGTCCGGGCCCGTTGACCATGATCTCGGTGACATCGGGGTCGGCGAGGAGTGGCTCGATGGCGCCCAGGCCGCAGACGTCGGCGAGCACGCCGGCCACCAGGCGCCGGCGCAGCGCGCCTCCCAGCAGCGGCACCTCGTGGTCGACTAGGGCGCCGACCCGGTCGGCCACGGCGCCCGTGCCCCCCTCGGCCAGCAGGCGGGCGTGGATGCGGGCCTTCGCTTCGCCCAGCGGCGAGATAGCGGAGCCGCTCACGCCGCGTCCTGCCCGGCGCGGCGGGGGCCGGCCAGGGGACGGAGCGCCCGCTCCAGCGCGCGGGGGACTCGGCGGGCGAGCATGCCGGCGTCGACCGCCCGGGCCACGGCCACCTCGATAGGCACCTCCGCCCGCACCGGCACGCCCAGAACGTCTTCCACGTCGCGCCGGCCGAGAGCCCGGCCCGATTCGGTGACGAGCACGACCCCAGACGGTCGTACCGGTGCCGCCAGCGCCCGCCGGAGCGCCAGGTAGCAGGGCCGCAAGACGAGCAGCGACACCTCGGCGCCCGCCGCCAGCGCCAGCCCGGCGCCACATGTGGCCGCTCCGCAGTCCGCGACCACGGGCCTTGCGTCGGCCGACAGGACCTCGACCAGGGCTTCGGCCCGACCCGGTGCGGGCCGGACATCGGGGGCCGGCCGCTTCCAGGCGAGGAGTCGCAGGCCGGTCCCGGCCTCGACTTCGAGCCGGGTCAGGGCGTGCGAGCCGATGTCGGGCCCGGCGGCCAGCCATTCGGCCAGGCCGGGGCCGGCGGGCTCGACCACGCCGAGGACGGCAGCCACGTCGCCCGAGAGGTCGGCGAGGAGGGCGCCGGCCGAAGGCCGGGACCGGGCCAGCACCGCAGCGAGGCCGCAGGCGATCACGGTGGTGCCGCTGCCACCTTTTGGCGACCAGCAGGCAATGAGCATTCGACGTCTCCCCGGGCGCGAGCAACAGAACCCGGGGAAGAGTCGACGAGAAAACTATCGGTTCGGCCGCCGCCCGGCAAGGGCCAATTCACGGGCCCCGTTCCCTGTCAGGAAAGGCGACGGCGGTGCAGCTCTAGGCGGACCGCACCTTCTTGGCTGCGACCACGCCGAGGGCGACGAACATGACAAGCAGGATCAGCTTCTTCATGGCCCCCACCCTACCGTCTGGGGCTGTCGCGCCCCCCGGTCGCCCGGCGACCGGTTTATGATTGGCGCAGAACGCTGATGGCGGAGGTGGACGGGAATCGAACCCGCCGGACGGGGATCGCCCGTCCCACCCGCTTTGAAGGCGGGGGAGCCCACCAGGTGCCCGGACACCTCCGTCGATGACCATAGACGTCGGAAGCCAGGTGTGGGTTTCGGCCCAATTGGAGAAGTTGTCCTTAGACGTTCCAGACTCGGGGCGTTCAGGCGCGCCAAACTGAAGGCTCCACGTGGAGCCGGGGAGATGGGACGATGCTGTCGGCGACTGAAACCGGGTTCCGTCGTCGCGCCGACGGTGATCACGCTCCGATGTGGTCCGGACCGGCCGTTTGGGAGGACCCTGTCTTCCGAGGCGTGGCTGCCTTGGCCGTGGCCAGTCTTCTGGTGCCGGTGCTGGTGCTGGGCATCCTGGCCGTGACGCTGCTGACCATGCCGTTCTCGGGCTCGCTTCCTCCCGAGCGGCCCTCGGTCGAATCCCGGATCACCCGGGTGTTCGACAGCACCGGCGCCGAGATCGCCAACTACCGCCGCTTCGAGACCAGCCTCCCCTTGGCGCCCGGCGACATCCCGCCCGTCCTGGTCGACGCGGTGCTTGCCACCGAGGACCAGCGCTTCTACTCCCACAAGGGCCTCGACTCGCGCGGCATCTTCCGGGCCCTGTGGGCCGACATCAAAGGTGGGGGCTACGTCGAGGGCGGCTCGACCATCACCCAGCAGTACGTCCGCCTGCTCTACGTGGGCAACGAGCGCAGCGCCGGCCGCAAGTTGCGAGAGGCGATCCTGGCCGGGCGGGTGGAGAAGAAGCTGAGCAAGGAGGAGATCCTGCACGGTTACCTGTCCCGTGCCTACTTCGGCAGCGGCGCCTACGGCGTCGCTGCCGCGGCCGAGACGTACTTCGGCAAGTCGGTGCGCGATGTCACCCTTAGCGAGGCCGCCATGCTGGCCGGCCTCATCTCGGCGCCGAGCCGCTATGACCCCCGTACCAACCCCGGCGAGGCCGAGTATCAGCGCCAGCGGGTCTTGGAGAAGATGGCGGACCAGGGCCGCATCTCGCCGGTGCAGCTCGCCCAGGCCCAGCCCCTGCGGGTCACCATGGCCGACAACCGGCCGCGGACGGGAGCCCCTCCGGCCACCGTCGTGCAGCCGGCCAAGAACCTGCCCGTCAAGTACCCCTGGTTCAGCGACTACGTCCGTGGCTACCTGATCGCCCGCTACGGCGACGACCTCGTGTACTCCGGCGGGCTGCGGGTGGAGACGTCGCTCGACCCCGACCTGCAGGTGAAGGCCGATGCCGCGGTCACCGAGGCCCTCAAGGGGACAGAGGCACCGCTCGACATGGCCCTGGCCACCGTCGACCCCCAGACCGGGCTGGTGAAGGCGTTGGTGGGAGGGCGCGACTTCAACCGCTCGCAGGTGAACCTAGCCCTGGGCAACTGCCCGGTGCGCAAGGCGACGCCAGAGGGCGACAAGCCGGCGCCGACCGACACTGGGCCCGTCTGCGTGGCCGGCGGGGGCACCGGTCGCCAGCCCGGCTCGTCGTTCAAGCCCTTCACGCTGGCCGAGGCGCTCGAGGACGGCATGAGCCTCGACAAGACCTACCGCGGACCCGGCACGTACACCTATCCTCGTTGCAAGAGTGGCCCCGGGTGCGTCGTGCACAACGTCGAGAGCGGCGGCTACGGCACCATCGACCTCCGCCGGGCCACCGCCTACTCGGTCAACACCGTCTACGCCCAGCTGGTCCAGGACGTGGGGGTCAAGGACACCGCCGAGATGGCCCACCGCTTGGGCGTCACCTCCATCGATGCCCAGGGCAGGCTGCCCAACGGTGAAATGTACGGTCCGAGCCTGACCTTGGGGGCGGCCGAGGTGTCTCCCCTCGACATGGCCGCTGCCTACGGGGTCTTCGCCGCCCGGGGGATGCAGTACCCGGCCACGCCGATCCTCCGCGTCACCGGCCCGGACGGGAAGGTTGTGGAGGACAACCGGCGCCGGACCGGCGCTCGCGTGTTGGACGAGAACATCGCCGACCACATGAACGAAGTCCTCAGGGGCGTCGTGGGCCACGGCACGGGCAAAGCGGCCGATCTGGGCCGGCCCAACGGCACGGCGGGCAAGACCGGAACCAGCGAGAACTACAGCGACGCCTGGTTCGTGGGTTACACCCCCGAGCTGTCGACCTCGGTCTGGATGGGGTACGCCGACAGCCAGCGTCCACTGGTGAACGTCAAGGGGCTGCCCCGGGTCTTCGGCGGCACGCTGCCGGCCAAGACCTGGCAGGACTTCATGACACGTGCGCTCGACGGCAAGCCCACGTCGGACTTCCCGCCGCCGGCTGCCCCGCTCGTTCCGCCGCCCCCTCCGCCTTCGGAGCCCCGGGCCGACGACGCCTCCACCGCTCCTCCGGTCGTCGAGCAGCCGGTGGACACGTACGTGCCGTACGTCCCCCCCGAGCCCACATACGTGTACCCGCCCGCGGGGGTCCCCTTCTATGACCCGTCGGTCATGCCCCCGCGCTCCGATGAACCGGGGGCTCCCTTCTACCCGCCGCCCACTGTCTTCGTCCCGCCCCCGCCGACCCAGCCGTCCAGGTCGCCCCTCCTTCCGGGGTTGGTCGGCTGATGCTGGTGGTGCTCATCCTCGTTCCGGCCATCGTCGTGGCCGTGGCGGTCGTCGTGGTCCTCGACCGCCTGGGCGTCCTTCCCCGCCTCGACGGAGGACCGTCGATGCCGTCCGGCGGTTTCCTGCAAAGCGTCCCCCGGAGCGCCCTGTTCGCCGGGGGCGCGGCGATGGCGCTGTGGATCCTGGCCTGGCTGGTGTTCCTGATCGTTGGCCTCGTCACCCTCGCCGGGTAGCGGTCGGCCCTTGAACTAGACGGCCAGCAGGTCGCGCGCGCCGGTGTCGGAGCTGGGGTGACGCAGCTTGGACATGGCCCGGGCCTCGATCTGGCGGATGCGCTCGCGGGTGAGGTTGAAGTGCTCCCCGACCTCTTCGAGGGTGCGTGGCTCGCCCCGGTCAAGGCCGAAGCGTAGGCGCAGGATCTCGCGCTCGCGCTCGTCGAGCGGGCCCAGGAGCTTGGAGATCTCCTCGGGCAGCAGGGCGGTGGCGGCCACCTCGAAGGGCGACTCTGCCGAGCGGTCCTCGACGACATCGCCCAGCTCGGCGTCGCCGTCCTCACGGAGAGGCTCGGAGAGCGACAGGGGCTCGGCGGCGAAACGCAGCGCCTCGGTGACCTTGTCCTCGGGCATCTCCACCTCGGCCGACAGCTCCGAGAGGGTGGCCGGGCGGCCGAGCTTCAGCTCGAGCCGGGCGCGGGCCTTCTGCAGCCGGGCGAGGGTGTCGCCGGCGTGGACGGGCAGGCGGATCGTGCGGCCGGTGTTGGCGATTCCCCGGGTGATGGCCTGGCGGATCCACCACGTGGCGTACGTGGAGAACTTGAACCCTTTGCGCCAGTCGAACTTCTCGACGGCGTGCATCAGGCCGAGGTTGCCTTCCTGGATGAGGTCGAGCAGGGGCAGGCCGGAGGCCTGGTACTTCTTGGCGATGGAGACGACTAGGCGCAGGTTCGACTGGACGAAGGTGCGCTGGGCGTTGACGCCCTCGACGTTGACCCGGCGCAGCTCGCGCCGGCGGGCCTGCGGCACGCTGTTGCCTTCACGCTCGAGGTGTAGTCGGGCCTCGTTGCCGGCCTCGATGGCCTTGGCCAGGCGCACCTCGTCGTCCTTGGTGAGCAGCGGGTACTGCCCTATGTCGGTGAGGTACAGCCGGACGAGGTCTTCCTCGTCCCGCTCGACACGCTCCTTGGCCACGTTGAAACTTCTTCCTTGGGGGTTCTGCTAGCGACGGCTAGCACGGAGTCTGTGAAGACTGTGGACCGGCAAAGAGACAACGCCGAAATGAACGCGGGAATTCCCTACGGGTGTGAGTCGGCGTGGACTGTTTGTCCATAGTCTACCTGGCCGGTCAACCCCGGCCAGCACAGCGATCATTTCAGCCCATTGTATCGCATTCCCTGACGGAGCGGGTTCACGCCATCAGCCTCGTGAAAGATCAGGCCTAGCCGGTGTAGTGGTTTGTGATCGGGAGACGACGGTCCTTGCCGAACGCCTTTGGCGTCACTCGCACTCCCGGGGGGGCCTGGCGGCGCTTGTACTCGGCCCGGTCGACGAGGGTGACGATCCGGCGGACGAGGTCGCCGTCGAACCCGGCAGCTACCAGGTCACCGGCAGTGGCGTCGCCCTCGACGTAGGCCAGCAGGACCGGGTCGAGCTCCTCGTACGGGGGGAGCGACTGGTCGTCGCGCTGGTCGGCGCGTAGTTCGGCCGACGGCGGCTTGGTCAGGACGTCGGGCGGGATGGGATCGGGCTCGCCGGCCGCCCGGGCCCGCTCGTTGCGGTTTCGGCACAGGTCGTAGACGAGCAGCTTCGAGACGTCCTTGATGGCCGCGAACCCACCGGCCAGGTCGCCGTACAGGGTGGAGAAGCCGGCGGCCATCTCGCTCTTGTTGCCCGTGGCCAGCACCAGCCAGCCGAACTTGTTCGAGAGGGCCATCAGCGTGGTCCCGCGGACCCGGGCCTGAATGTTCTCCTCGGTCAGGTCCTCGTTGACACCGGCGAACGAAGGGCCCAACATCTCCAGGAAGGCGGCGTGGGCCGGTTCGATGGCGATGGTCCGGCAGTCGATGCCGAGCGCGTCGGCCAAAGCCTGGGCATCGGACAGCGACCCCTCGCTGGAGAACCGCGACGGCATGCACACCCCGTGCACGTGATCCGGCCCGAGCGCGTCGACGGCCACCGCGGCCACGAGCGTGGAGTCCACCCCGCCCGACAGGCCGACCACCGCGTCGGTGAAGCCGTTCTTGCGGGCGTAGTCGCCCGTGCCTAGGACCAGTGCCTCGTAGACCTCCTCGACCGGGGACAGCGGCTCGACCACCTGGGGAACGCAGCTCTCGTCCTGGGGCCGGGCCTCGGCGGAGACCAGGACCTCGGGCAGCGCCAAGGCGGTGGCCCGGCCGCGGGGATCGAGCAGGCGCTTGCGGAATACCGGGCGGATGTCGATGTCAGTGACCAGGTCGGCTGGCTTGAACTGCGGGGCCCGGGCCACGACCCGGCCATCCGCGTCGAGCACCAGGGAGGCGCCGTCGAAGACCAGCTCGTCCTGGCCCCCGAGCAGGTTGACGTAGACGAGGGCGCACGAGGCGTCGGCCGCCCGGGTGGCCAGCATCCGCTCGCGCTCGGCCAGGCGACCCGCGTAGTACGGCGACGCGTTGAGGTTGACGATGAGCTCGGCCCCGCCGGCGGCCTGGTCGGCGATCGGCCCGTCGGGCGCCCAGGAGTCCTCGCACACCGAAAGGCCGACCTTGACCCCGCCGATGACGAACAGCAGCGGGTCGCCGTAGCCGGGGGCGAAGTAGCGCTGCTCGTCGAACACCGCATAGTTGGGCAGGATGCGCTTGCGGTAGACGCCCTTGACCTCGCCGGCCGCGCAGACCGCGGCGGCGTTGTAGAGGTCGCGCCCCGCGTCGACGAACCCCACCACCGCCGCACAGCGGCCGGTACGGGCCGCCAGCTTGTCCAGGGCGGACCGGTTGTCGGCCACGAACGCCGGCTTGAGGAGCAGGTCCTCCGGCGGGTAGCCGGTGATGGCGAGCTCCGGGAACACGGCGAGGTCGCATCCCGCGGCGTCGGCCCGATCCAGGGCGGCCAGGATGGTCTCCACGTTGCCGTCGAGATCTCCGACGACGTTGTTGATCTGGCAGGCGGCGACACGTAGTCGGGGCACGGGTCCAGCCTAACGACGCCCCCTTCGGGAGGGGGGCGTGACGGCTGCGACACTTCACGCAATGTCCCTGGCCGTGGCGATCGAGCGCTCTGCGGCGCCCGTCGCGGTGCGCATGGCGGTGCAGCGGTTGACCGAGGCCGATCCCGAGTTGGCCGACCGCCTGGAGGACGACACCCGCCTCCAGGCGGCCCTGGTCGCCGTCACGGCCGCCAGCCGGTCGTTGACCGAGCTGCTGCTCGCCGAGCCAACCGCCCTCGAAGTCCTCTCGGACCTCGACCAACGACCGGACCTCGCTCCGGGCGACGACGTGCGGCGGTGGAAGCGCCTGGAGCTCCTGCGCATCGCTGCTCGCGATCTGCTCGGCCTCGACGACCTGCCGGTGGTCGGCGCCTCCTTGGCCCGGTTGGCGAGCGAGGTTCTGGGAGCGGCGGTGGACGCTGCGGGTCCCGCGGCCGAAGGGCTGGCGGTGATCGGGATGGGCAAGCTCGGCGGCGCCGAGCTCAACTACTCCAGCGACGTCGACATCGTCTTTGTCAGCTCGGGCGCCGGCACGGCCGACGACGACGCCCGGGCGGCGCGGGCCGTGCTCGACGTGGCCCGCACCTGCTTCCGGGTCGACGTCGATCTCCGGCCCGAGGGCCGCGACGGGCCGCTGGTGCGGTCGCTCGACTCCTACGAGGCCTACTGGGACCGGTGGGCGCAGACCTGGGAGTTCCAGGCCCTGCTCAAGGCCCGCCCCGTCGCCGGCGACCCGGCGCTGGGCCGGCGTTTCGCCCGCGCCGCGGCGGACCGTCTGTGGGACCGCCCCTTCACCGCCGACGATTTGCGAGCGGTCCGGGCCATGAAAGCCCGGGCCGAGGCCGAGCTGGCCCGCAAGCGCCTCACCACTCGTGAGGTCAAGCGGGGGCGCGGCGGCATCCGCGACATCGAGTTCTCCGTCCAGCTGCTCCAGCTCGTGCACGGCCGGCACGATCCGGCCCTGCGCTCGCCCACCACCCTCGACGCCCTGGCCGAGATGGGGGCCGGCGGGTACGTGGGGCCGGAGGACGCCCGGTCGCTCGACTACGCCTACCGCCTCCTGCGCACCGTCGAGCACCGGCTGCAGCTGGTCGCCGAGCAGCAGGTCCACACCCTGCCCACCAGCGGCGAGGCCATGGACCACCTGGCCCGGGTCATGGGCTACCGCGACACCGCGGACGCCGGCGCCGGCGAGCTGTTGGCCGGGTACCTCACCCGCCAGCAGGCCACGGTCCGGGCCATCCATGAGCACCTCTTCTTCCGGCCCCTTCTCGACCAGCTCACCCGAGGCGCGCCGGCCGCGCCCCTGCCCGGTGAGGCGGTGGTCACCCGGCTGGCGGCGTTCGGGTTCACCGATGCCGACCGGACGCGGCAGGCCCTCCGCGAGCTGACGCGGGGGCTGACCCGGTCGTCGCGGCTGATGCAGCAGATGCTGCCGCTGCTGCTGACCTGGCTGTCGGAGTCGCCCGATCCCAACCTCGGCCTACTCGGACTGCGCATCCTCACGACCGGGAAACAACAGGCCACCGAGCTGGCGGTGGCGTTCCGGGAGTCCCCCGAGGCCGCCCGCCGCCTGTGCCTGCTCCTCGGCACGGGACGGATCTTCGCCGACACCTTCGACCGCCAGCCCGACATGATCCCCTCGCTCGGCCAGCCCGAGGGTCTGGCGCCGCGTCCCCCCGGCGCCCTGCTGGCCGGCACGACCAACGCCCTGGCGTGGCGGGAGCACGCCGAGGACCGCCAGCTGGCC
>Ga0247713_1000180_pt1 | contig 44757 bp, 45 predicted proteins | sample 21E_NmetaG_FD_189936 | JGI IMG/M metagenome (GOLD analysis project Ga0247713, IMG submission 189936) | Soil microbial communities from hillslope of Landscape Evolution Observatory, University of Arizona, Oracle, AZ, United States - 2-1-E_N | ecosystem: Engineered > Artificial ecosystem >...
GTTGTGGTCCAGGCGGTCGGGGGTTCGAGTCCCCTCGCTCACCCTCCGCCCGAAGTTTCCTCTTGACCTGACACCCAGGTGACAGGTCTATGCTTGGTCGACCGATGGGAATCACGGTCAAGCAGGTCGCTGAGCGCGTGGGGCTTCCGAGCCGCACCGTGCGCTACTACGACCGCATCGGGCTGGTCTCTGCGAACGATCGCAGCGACGCGGGCTACCGCCTCTACAGCCCTGCGGACGAGGGCCGGCTGCGCTTCATCAGGCAGGCGAAGCTGCTCGGGCTGTCGCTCGACGAGATCCGCGGCCTCATGGACGCGGCCGAGGGCGGCGGCTGCGGGAGCACCCTGCCCGAGCTCGAGCGGCTGATCGAGCGCAAGGTCGAGCAGATCGACGATCGCATCGCCGAGCTGAAGGCCTTTCGCGACCGGCTGGCGGCCTATGCGGACGCGAAGCGCCCGTCCCCGTCGCACACCTGCGGCCACGGCAGGTTCTGTGGCTGCCTCGACGACATCCCCGAACCCTGAGAACCCCGGCAACAGAGGTGATGAACATGGCATGTCAGTGTGGATGCGGACCGACGGCGACGGCTGAGCCCGAGACCGTCGGCCAGGCCACCGCGGAGAGCGGCTGCGGCTGCGGCGACGGCAGCACGATCTCCGACCGCGAGCTCAAGCTCGAGCGCGTCGTCATGGAGCTCGACAAGCGGCTCAGCAGGCTCGAGGCCTCGCACTAGCACCCGCCGCGCAGGCCTCGGATCGATCACCCGTTCTGCGGGGTACGTTGCGGCCATGGCCGCACGCTCCCTGTGGAACGGGACGATCGCCTTCGGCGCCGTCAGCGTTCCGGTCAGGCTGCACACGGCCGTCGACTCCTCGACGGTCCACTTCCACGAGGTGCACCTGAAGGACGGCGCGCGAATCCGGCACCGGCGCTTCTGCTCCAAGGAGGACCGCGAGGTCCCCAAGGAGGAGGTCGTCCGCGGCTACGAGGTACGTCAGGACGAGTACGTCGTCGTCGACAAGGAAGACGTCGACGCCGCCGCCGGCGAGCGCACGCACATCATCGACGTCGAGCACTTCGTCGACGCCGAGCAGATCGACCCCGTCTTCTACGACCGTGCCTACTTCCTCGGCGCGGGCAAGGGCGGCGGCGACGCCTTCCGGCTGCTGCGCGAGGCGATGGCGCGCCGCGGCCGCGCGGCGATCGGCCGCTTCACGTTCCACAACCGCGAGTACCTCGCGGTGATCCGGCCCTACGAGGACGTACTGGTCGTGCACACGATGCGCTTCGCCGACGAGCTCCTCCACGGCGGCGAGCTCGAGGTCCCCGAGGCGGGCCGCAAGCCCGACGAGCGCGAGGTCGAGATGGCCGGCCGCCTCGTCGAGTCGCTGCACGAGGACTTCGACCCCGCCGCGCACCACGACGAGTACCGCGATCTGATCATGCAGGCGATCCAGGCCAAGGCGAACGGCAGCGACCTGCCCGTCGAGCAGCGCGATGAGGGCGACCGCTCCGACGACCTGCTCGCCGCCCTGCAGGCGAGCATGAAGGGCAGCTGAATGCCGCGCGCGCTGTGGAACGGCTCGCTGAGCTTCGGCCTCGTCAACGTCCCGGTCGCGCTGCACAGCGCCGTCCGCGACCTCGACGTCCACTTCCACCAGTTGCACGCCAAGGACGGCGCGCGCATCGAGATGCGCCGCTTCTGCTCGGAGGAGGACCGCGAGGTCGACCTCGACGAGATCGGCAGCGGCTACGACCTCGATGGCACGCAGGTCGTCCTGACCGACGACGAGCTCGAGTCGCTGTCGCCGGCGCGCACGCGAACGATCGAGATAGCGTCGTTCGTCGACCTCGCCGACATCGACCCGCTGCTCTTCGACCATCCCTACTGGCTCGTGCCGACCGGCGAGTCGCAGGGTCCGCTGCGTGCCTACCGGCTGCTCGTCGAGGTCATGGGCGGCACGGAGCGCGTCGCCCTCGGCCGCTTCGTGCTGCGCACGAAGGAGCACCTCGTCGCGGTGCGCGTCCGCGACGGGCTGCTCGCGCTGACGACGATGCGCTTCGCCGACGAGGTGCGCGACACCGACGGCATCGACGCCGGCGGGCGCAAGCCGCCCAAGGAGCAGCTCGACCAGGCGGTCGCGCTCGTCGACGCGCTGACCGTCGACTGGGATCCGTCCGCGTACGAGGACCGCTACCGCAAGCGGCTGCAGGCGATCGTCCGCAAGAAGCAGCAGGGCCAGACGATCAAGGCGCCGGCACAGGGCGAGCAGCCCTCGCCGACGACAGACCTCATGGCGGCGCTGCGCAAGACGCTCGACGAGCTCGGCGGCCGCGGCGGACGCGGGCCGTCGGAGGGCGGCGCCGGCGACGCCGACGGCGGCCAGGAGCTCGACCGGCTGAGCCGCGACGAGCTGTACCAGCGCGCGCGGGAGGCCGACGTCCCCGGGCGCTCGTCGATGTCCAAGGACGAGCTCGTGGGCGCCCTGACCAGGGGGCGCTGACTCCGGGTCGCGGTGCTGCCGGCGTCGCAGAAGCCGATGCTCGCCCGGCTCGTGCGCGAGCTGCCCGACGGCGACCTGCTCTACGAGCCCAAGTGGGACGGCTTTCGCTGTCTCGCGTTCCGCGACGCGGCGTCGCTGGAGCTCCGCAGCCGTCACGGGCGCCCGTTCGGGCGGTACTTCCCGGAGCTGACGGCGGCCTTCGGCGCCATGCCCGCGGAGCGCTTCGCGCTCGACGGCGAGATCCTCGTCCTCACCGAGGGGCGCTTCGACTTCGGCGCGCTCATGGCGCGCCTGCATCCCGCGCGGGCGCGCGTGCGCGAGCTCGCCGAGCGCACTCCCGCGATCTTCGTCGCGTTCGACCTGCTCGCGGAGGGCGACGACGACCTGCGCGCGCAGCCGTTCGCCGAGCGCCGAGCGCGCCTGTCGCGGCTGCTCGACGGCGTGGCGCCGCCGCTCTTCCTCACGCCGGCGACCGACGATCGCGGGCTCGCCGAGCGCTGGCTGTCGGACTTCCGCGGCGGCGGCCTGGACGGCGTCGTCGCCAAGCCGCGCCGCGGGCTCTACGAGGGCGGCCGGCGGACGATGCTGAAGGTCAAGCACGAGCGCACGGCGGAGTGCGTCGTCGCGGGCGTGCGCGCAACGCTCGATCCGCCCGAGGTCTGGTCGCTGATGCTCGGCCTCCACGGCGACGGCGACCGCCTCGAGCACGTCGGCGTCGCCAGCTCGTTCTCGAAGGCGATGCGCGGGCGGCTCGTCGACGAGGTCGGAGCGCTCGTCGCCGGGCTGGAGGGCCACCCGTGGGAGCACGGCTTCCTGCTCGCCGGCGGTCCGATGGGCCGGCTGAAGGGCGCCGCCGGACGCTGGCAGCCGGGCATGACGATGGACTGGGTCCCGCTGCGGCCCGAGCGCGTCTGCGAGGTGGCGCTCACCCAGGTCGATGACCTGCGCCTGCGTCACCCGGCGAAGTTCGTGCGCTGGCGCCCGGACCGCGACCCGCTGTCGTGCCGCATCGAGCAGCTCGAGGAGCCTGTCGCGACGCCCGATCAGCTGCTCGTCGCCTGATCGAGGCGCTGGCGCATCGTCAGCACGGGGGCGAACAGGTCGCCCCGCTCGTCCACGCGCCGCAGGACGGCCTCCGTCTCGAACACGAGCAGTCCCGGATCGCGGGCGGCGACGGCCGCCTCGACCTCGTCCCACGCGACGGGCGTCGACACCGTCGGCCGGGCCTTCGCGCGCACGGAGTACGCGCAGACCATCGACTTGTGCTCGGTGTTCTGGCCCCAGTCGACGAGCACCTTGCCGGCGCGCAGCGCCTTCGCCATGCGCGAGACCACGCGCTCGGGGTGCGCGGCCTCGAGCGTCTCGGCGATCGTCCGCGCCAGCGGCTTCGTGTGCGCGTACGTCGCGTCGCCGTTCAGCGCGACGTAGACCTGCAGGCCCTTGGAGCCCGACGTCTTCGCAAGTCCGCGCAGGCCGATGCCCGCCAGCAGCTCGCGCAGCCACAGCGCCACCTCCGCGCAGCCGACGACGTCGACGCCCTCGCCCGGATCGAGGTCGAAGGCGAGCACCGTCGGGCGGTGCAGGTCCTCGCGCGTGTGCAACGAGGTGTGAAGCTCGATCGAGCCGATGTTGACCGCCCACAGCAGGCCGGCGAGGTCCTCGACCACGCAGAAGTCGATGTTCGCCCCCTTGTCGCGGCTGTAGACCGGCGTGGTCGACAGCCAGGGCGGCCGATGCTCGGGGCATCCCTTCTGCCAGAAGCGCGGCCCCTCGACGCCCTCGGGGTAGCGGTGCATGTGCAGCAGCCGCTCGCGCAGGTGAGGCAGCATCGTGTCGGCGATGCGCACGTAGTAGTCCAGCAGCTGGGCCTTCGTCGTGCCGGCGCGCGGGAAGACGACGCGGTCGAGGTTGCGTATCGACAGGCGCCGGCCGCCGATGTCGAGCTCGCCGGCGGCTCGCTCGACCACCCTAGGGCGTCGGGTCGGCGCTGCGGCGGCCGCCCTCGCCCGGGCTGCGGGAGTCGCTCGCGTCGGTGACCTTCACCGACTCGCCGGTCTTCTCGACGACCTCGTAGCGGTCGTTGGTCTCGACGACCCGCTCGGTGTCGGGGAGCACATGCCCCGGCACGACGGCAAAGCGGCGCGAGTCGCGCCGCACGGCCTCGAACTCCTCGAACGTCAGCGAGACGAGCTGCTCGCAGCTGCGGCTGCCGCACTCGCAGATGAACTGCTGCAGCGGCGGGGCGTGGCGCACGTGTCGCAGGCCGTCCTCGAGCTCCTCGTTGATGTCGCGGAACTGCGCCTCGTTCTTGGCAACGCGCGCCGCGCGCCAGTCCAAGCTCATGCGCCCACCCTACCGCGCGGTCGAGCGCTCCCCGGTCGCCTTGATCGCGACGATCGCGATGTCGTCGCGGGGCGAGCCGTCCTGCAGCTCGACCGCCCGTCGTTCGACAGCGCCCGCGACCTCGGCAGCGGAAGCGCCCGCCTGGGCGGCGAGCGTCCGGCGCAGCTCGCGCTCGCCGAGGCTCGCGTCGCTCGCGCGGACCTCTGTCACGCCGTCGGTGTACATCAGCAGCAGCTCGCCGGGCCGCAGCCGCAGCGTGCCGACCGAGAACTCGACGTCGCCGATCGCGCCGACGAGCGGCCCGCGGCCGGAGTCGACGGTCTCGACGCTGCCGTCGGCGCGCACGAGCAGCGGCGACGGATGACCGCCGTTGGAGAACCGCAGATCGAGCCCCTCGTCGGCATCGTCCGCGCAGATGCGCGCGTACATCACGGTGCAGAAGTTCAGCGTCGGCGACTCCGTGCGGAGCACCCGGTTGAGCAGCGCGAGGTTCTCCGCGGGGTCGTCCTGCAGCAGCGACGCCGTGCGCAGCGTGTGGCGGGCCAGCGACGTGACCGCCGCGGCCTCCGCGCCCTTGCCGGCGACGTCGCCGACGATCGCCGTCCAGACGCCGTCGCCGCTGGCGAACACGTCGTAGAAGTCGCCGCCCACGATGTTCTGATCGCCTGCGGCGCGGAAGCTCGCCCCGACCTCGGCTCCGGCGATGACCGGCAGCCCGCGCGGCAGAAGGCTCTCCTGCAGGGTGACGGCGATGTGCGAGCGCTCGGTGTACAGGCGCGCGTTGTGGATGTGCAGCGCGGCGCGCGAGGCGAGCGAGTTCATGAACTGCACGTCCTCGGCCGAGAAGCACCGCTCCGGGTCGCTGCGAACGAACGTCACCGCGCCGAGGATCTCTTGCGGGGCGACCAGCGGCACGGAGGCGTAATGGCGCACGTCGAGGTTCGCCAGCAGGCGCAGGTGCTCGGCGTCGCTGGCCGCCGCGTCGACGGCCTCCGGCGACAGGTCGCAGACGATCTCGGGCTCGCCGCTGCGGATCACGCGCGCGGCGCCCGCCGGCGCGTCGCGGCGCTGCGGGTAGCGCTCGACGAGCTCCCATGCGAGCCGCTCGAGCTCGGGGTCGTCGTGCGCGACCGCGAGCACCCGCAGATCGCCGGTGCGCTCGACGACGGTCACCGAGGCCCAGTCGGCGAACGCCGGGACTGCGCTGCGCGCGACCGTTCGCAGGGTGGCCTCGTAGTCCATCGACGACGCCAGCTCGCGACCGGCCCTTGCCAGCAGCCTGGCGCGCTCGTGCGCCTTCTGCGCGGCGGCATGCGCCCGCTGGGCCTCCTCGCGCGCGTCGTCGGCACGCACGCGCGCGGCCTCCGCCTGCGCGCGCGCGGTCAGGGCCTCGCGCAGCAGCCGCGACTGCTGGGCTTCCAGCACGTGGCGCTCCGTGACGTCGCGGACGACGCCGCCGACGCCGAGCAGGCGGCCGCCGTCGTCGACGACGGGAAAGTACGTCGCCTCGAACGCCCGCGCCGCGGCGGGATCGTCGGCGAGCGGGACGCTGATCTCGAACTCGAGCGCCTCGCGCGTCTCCATGACGCGCTCGAGTGCATCGGTCAGCATCGCGGCCGGCTCGCCGACGACCTCCTCGAGCGTCGCGCCGACGTGCTCGGCGATCGGCTTTCCGTTCATCCGCGCGAGCGTCTCGTTGACGCGCTGGTAGCGCAGTTCCGGACTCAGGAACGCGACGCCGACCGGCAGCGCCGAGTACAGCGCGCGCAGCTCGGCGTCGACGAACGCGCTGCGGCGCAGCGCCTCGTCGGCGCGCCGGGACTCGCGCCGCTCGCCGGTCACCTCGATGCGCAGGCCGGTGATGCCGACGATCTCCCCGGCGTCGTCGCGGACGGGGAAGTAGCTCGCGCGCCAGTGGCGGACGACGCCCGGCGCCGCCGGCGTCTCGCCGACGATGTCGACGTCGTGCAGCGGCGCCCCCTCGTCGAGGACGCGCCGGAACGTCGCCTCCAGCCGCGGCCCGAGCTCGGGCAGGATCTCGCTCGGGCGACGGCCGATGTGCGCCTCGACGGGCAGGCCGTTCATCGTTGCGAGCTCGGCGTTGACGCGCCGGTAGCGCAGCTCGCGGTCCCAGAACCCGAGGCCGACGGGCGCTTCGGCGAACAGCGCGTCGAGCAGCGCCGACGCGTGCGACGCGCCGGCGCCCGGGACCGCCGTCTGCGGTGAGAGTCCCGCGTCGGTCATGCGTGCGTCGGGGCTACCCAGCGCTCAGTCCCGGCCACACACGAAGGTCGACGTTGTGCACATCGGCGCAAGCTCGGTAGGATCTCGGTGTCGGGGCGCTCAGGGATGGGCATCGCGACGCTGGCAGATACGCCGGACCCGGCGGGTGACGCGCCCGGCGCGGGACGATGACTCTCTCCATAACCGTTGAGAAAGGTCCCGCATGAGCAGTGTGCAGTCGCCGCACGACGCGTTCTCGCTGACGGTGCTGCCGGAGCGCAAGGAGGTGTGGGTGGTGCCGACCGGCGAACTCGACGTGGCGTCCGCCGACACGCTGCACGGCAAGGTCCGCGAGCTGCGGGCCAGCGGTTTCGAGCACATCGTCGTCGACCTGCGCCGGACCGCCTTCATGGACTCCGCGGGCCTGCGCGTCCTTCTGAGCCTGCGCAACGACGCCGTCCGCAACCGGCAGGTCCTGTCGCTCGTGAAGGGGTCGCCGGCGGTCCAGCGGATCTTCGACGTGACCGCCACGCGCGGGCTGTTCGACTGGCGCTGATCCGGCCGCGCTGACGCGCGGGCGCCAGAACGGGTAGGAGGGCGCCGATGCCACGGTCCGGACGGCGCACCGCGAACATCCCCGTGGCCGCCGCCGCCGCCGTGCCGGCGGGACCCGAGGACCGTGGCCTGCGTCGTGCGATCACGCCGCGCATGCTGCTGTTCTTCATCGTCGGCGACATCCTCGGCGGCGGGATCTACGCGCTCGTCGGCGAGGTCGGAGGGGAGACCGGCGGCGCGATCTGGGCCGGCTTCGCGCTGGCGCTCGTGATGGCGGCGTTCACGGCCGGCTCCTATGCCGAGCTCGTGAGCAAGTACCCGCGCGCCGGCGGCGCGGGGCTGTACGTGCATCGCGCGTTCGGCCGTCCGCTGCTGACGTTCCTGGTCGCCTTCGCCGTCGTCGTGTCGGGGATCACGTCGGCGAGCGCGCTCGCGCGCGGCTTCGGCGGCGACTACCTCAGCGAGTTCGTGAGCGTTCCGGTCGTCGTCACGGCGCTGGCGCTGCTGGCGCTGATCGCCGCGATCAACCTGCGTGGGATCGAGGAGTCGGTGAAGCTCAACGTCGGCTTCACGCTCGTCGAGATCGGCGGCCTGCTGCTGATCGTGCTGATCGCCGCCGTGGCGCTTGCGCAGGGCGACGCGGAGCCCGGGCGGGCGCTGGAGTTCAAGGAGGGCAGCTCGGTGCTCGGCGTCACGCTGGCCGGCGCCGCGCTGGCGTTCTACGCGCTGATCGGCTTCGAGGACTCCGTCAACGTCGCCGAGGAGACGCGCGAGCCCAACCGGACGTATCCGAAGGCGCTGTTCGGCGGGCTGGCGATCGCCGGCGCGCTCTACATGCTCGTGACGGTCGGCGCGTCGATGGTCGTGCCGACGAGCGACCTCACGGAGTCCAGCGGGCCGTTGCTGGAGGTCGTCCGCGGCGGGCCGCTCGACGTCCCCGAGAAGCTCTTCGCCGCGATCGGCCTGCTCGCGCTGTCGAATGGCGCGCTGATCAACATGATCATGGCCTCCCGCCTCCTCTACGGCATGGCCGAGGAGCGCGTCGTGCCGCGGCCGTTCGCCAGGGTGCTGCCGGGCCGGCGAACGCCGTGGTTCGCGATCGCGTTCACTTCGGCGATCGCCGCGGTGCTCGTCGCCACCGGCGACCTCGGCTCGCTCGCCGACACGACGGTCGCGCTGCTCGTCGTCGTCTTCGCGGTCGTGAACGTCTCCGTGCTCGTGCTGCGCCGCGACGGCGTCGACCACGAGCACTTCAGGGTGTGGTCGTTCGTCCCCGTCATCGGCGTGCTGGTGTCGATCGCGCTGCTGACGCAGGTCGAAGCCGAGACCTACCTGCGGGCCGCGATCCTCGTCGCGGTCGGCGGCGCGCTGTGGGGGATGAACTGGCTCGTCCTGCGCCGCGAGGGCGACGCTAGCGCGCCGCCCGCCACCTGACGGTCCCCGAGCGGCACGAGCGGATGACGTTGCCGGTCGCGCGGTCGAACGTGCGATCGCTGAGCGACAGCGTCCCGCGGCCGCCGGTGGCGCCGAGCCGGCCGGTGAAGCGGTCGTCGACCCTGACGAGCGTCGTGTCGCTGCTGATCGTGAAGCGCTCGCGGTCGTCGATCAGCCCGCTGCGGGAGATCCGCGCATTCGTGCGCGGAGCCTCGACGCCGACCATGCGAGTGCGGTCGCTGCAGCGCACCGACTCGCCGAACAGCGCGCGGCTGATGACGCGCCCGTCGCCGGAGACGCGCAGGACGATCGGGCGATGGGGGCCGACGCCGCGCTGCGACGTCGTGCCGTAGTAGCGCGCGCCGCCGGGTGCGCCGGGCGCGCCGATCCTACCGTTCGGGCGCCGCAGGCCGAAGCGCACGGTGCCGGAGCGACAGCGGCGCGTGCGCCCCTCGCTGGTGCGCTGGATCGTCGCCTTCAGGACGCCGTCGGCGGCGGTCGCGCTCGAGAACGTGCCGGTGACCTCGTAGCTCGTCCTGACGGTCACGCCGCGCTCGGGCTCCGTGCGCTGCCTGCCCTTCGCGCGGAAGCTGCCGTCGTCGGCGAGCCTGGCGGTGGCCGCGAACTCGCCGCCGCCGCAGCGCCCGCGCACGGTTCCCTCGAGCTCGAGCCTGCCTCCGCGCATCGCCCGCAGCGCGACGACGGCGTTGCCCGGGCCGAAATGGTCGCGCGGCGGCGCGACGAGCCCGCCGCCGCCGAAGCTGCCGCGCGGCGCGGGCGCCTGCGCGATGGCCGGCGCGCACAGGACGATCACGCCGACCACCCCCGAGAAGGCCATGCGAGCACGCATCGCGCGCAACCTTAGCCGGATGCGGGCGCTCGGCGCCCGGGCGGACGCGCCGGCGGGACCTGTCGCCCGCGCTCGCACGTGCGCGACTGCCAGACCGTCGCCGCGCCCAGCGGCCACCGTCAGCTGCGCACGCATGGCGAGCGCAACTGCCGGCGCCCGCCGCACTGCTTGGACGGCAGTCGTGCACGCTCACGCCGCAGCGGCTCTCGCCTGGCGTTCGGCGCCGTCATCGTCTTCGCCGACCAGCCGCCGGCACGCGCGAGGCCGCCCGTGTCGTCGATGATGGCGGCATGGCGCCCCGCACCCGCTACGCCCGCAACGGCGACGTCAACATCGCCTACCAGGTGCACGGCGACGGGCCGGTGGACGTCGTGTTCGTCAGCGCGTTCATCTCGCACGCCGATCAGGTCTGGGAGGACCCCGGCCTGGCGCGGTTCTTCAGGCGCCTGGCCGGCCTCGGGCGGCTGATCGTGCTCGATCGCCGCGGGACCGGCATGTCCGACGACGGCCCGCTCGACGTCGAGCACGAGCTCGAGGACGTCACGGCCGTGCTCGACGACGCCGGCAGCGAGCGCGCGGCGCTGCTGTCCTACACCGCCGGCGGGCCGCTCGCGGCGCTCTACGCCGCGCGCTTCCCGGAGCGCGTCAGCGCGCTCGTGCTGTACGGCTGCATGCTGCGCCCGGTCGGCGACGACGAGCTGCCCTGGGTCGAGACCGCCGAGGAGCGCGACCGACGCTTCGAGGGCATCCTCGCGCGATGGGGCGAAGGCGCGTTCCTCGACACGCTCGCGCCGAGCTGCGCGGGCGACCCGCAGCTGCGGTCGTGGCTCGCGCGCCTGGAGCGCCTGGCCGCCAGCCCGGGGCGGCTGCGCCGGCTGACGGCCGCCGCCGCCGAGATCGACGTGCGGCCGGCGCTGCCGGCGATCCGCGTGCCGACGCTCGTCCTGCACCGCACCGGCGACCAGCTCATGGACGTCCGCCACTCGCGCGAGTACGCCAGGCGCATCCCGGGCGCGCGGCTCGTCGAGCTGCCCGGCGTGGACTCGCTTCCGAGCGCGGGCGACACCGATGCGCTGCTCGGCGAGATCGAGGAGTTCCTGACCGGAGGCCGGCGCGGCGGCGAGCGCGAGCGCGCGCTGCTGACCGTGCTCTTCAGCGACATGGTCGGCAGCACGGCGCGCGTCGCCGAGCTCGGCGACAAGCGCTGGCGCGACCTGCTCGCGGTGCACGACGCCGAGGTGCGCCGCACGCTCCGCGCGTTCGACGGCGAGGTCGTCCAGCGGATCGGAGACGGCTTCATCGCCGTCTTCGAGGGCGCGCCCAGCCGCGCCGTGCGCTGCGGCGCCGCGCTGTGCGAGGCGGTGACCGCCCACGGCGTGCAGGTGCGCGTCGGGCTGCACACCGGCGAGTGCGAGATCATCGACGACGACATCGGCGGGATGGCGGTCCACATCGCCGCCCGCATCGGCGCGCTCGCGGCGCCGGGGGAGATCCTCGTCTCCGGGACGACCTACGGCACCGTCGTCGGCGCCGGCCTCGGCTTCGAGGACCGCGGCGAGCACGAGCTCAAGGGCGTCCCGGGGCGGTGGCCGATCTTCGCGTTGAGCCGGTGAGCGGCGGCGCTCGCGGAGGCGCGACGGCGCACGCCGGCCGCGGCGGCTACATCCGCTCCCAGCGCCGGCCCGCCCGCACGTAGCGCGCCAGCACGGCCAGCCAGTCGGCCACGCCGGCGACCAGGTGGCCGAGCGGGCCGGTGACGACCCACGCCGCGAGGACGTGCGGCCACGGGCGCGAGCGGCGGATCCGGTGGCGATAAGGTGCGGCCATGGCCTCAGCAGTCAACACCACCGTCACCGAGCTTCCCGAGTCGCGCGTCAACGTCGAGGTCGAGGTCCCCCCCGAGGAGGTGCAGCGCACGCTCGAGAGCCAGGCCCGCAGGCTCGGCCGCGAGATGAAGGTTCCCGGCTTCCGGACGGGCAAGATCCCGCCGGCGATCGTCATCCAGCGCCTCGGACGCGGCGCGATCCTCGACGAGGCCGTCCGAACTCGCCTGACGGACTGGTACCTCAGCGCGATCCAGGACTCCGGCATCACGCCCGTCGGCGATCCGCAGGTCAACCTCGGCGAGCTGCCCGGCGAGGGCAAGGCGCTGACGTTCTCGTTCGAGATCGGCGTGCGCCCGACGGCCAAGCTCGCGACGTACCGCGGCGTCGAGGTCGTCCGCCGCGAGCCCGCCGCCGATCCAGAGGCGATCGACGCACAGATCGAGCAGCTGCGCGAGCGCTTCGCGCGCCTGGAGACCGTCGACCGGTCCGCCGAGGAGGGCGACTTCGTCACCGTGGACTTCGTCGGCAGGATCGACGGGGAGCCGTTTCCGGGTGGCGAGGGCCGCGACCAGCTCATCGAGCTCGGCGCGGGTCAGGTCATCCCCGGCTTCGAGGAGGGGCTCGTCGGCGCCGCCGCCGGCGAGCAGCGCACGGTCCCTGCGTGGTTCCCGGACGACTACAACGCCGAGCACCTCGCCGGCAAGCAGGCGGAGTTCCTCGTGACCGTCAAGGAGGTCAAGCACAAGGAGCTGCCGCCGCTCGACGACGACTTCGCCTCCGACGCCGCCGGCTACGAGACGCTCGAGGAGCTGCGCGAGAGCATCGCCCAGGAGCTGCTCGAGCGCGATGCCGAGCAGGTCGAGAACGAGTTCCGCGCGGCGGCGCTGGACGCGGTCGTCGAGCAGGCGGAGATCGAGGTCCCCGACGCCCTCGTCGAGGCCCGCGCCCACGAGCTGCTCGAGCGGATGATGCACGCGCTCAGCCACCAGGGAATCGCCAAGGAGCACTACTTCGCGATCTCCGGCAAGACCGAGGAGCAGCTCGCGGAGGAGACCAAGCCCGACGCCGACCAGGCGCTGCGCCGCGAGGCCGTGCTCGCGGCGATCATCGAGGCGGAGGGGATCGAGCCCAGCGACGAGCAGCTGCTCGACGCCCTGAAGGGGCCGGCCGAGCGCGAGAACACGACGCCGACCAAGCTGCTGGACCGCCTGCGCCAGAACGGCCGCGTCGGCAGCCTGGCCAGCGACGTCGCCGCCGAGCAGGCGCTCGAGCTCGTGGTCCGCGAGGCCAAGCCGATCAGCCCCGACAAGGCCGGCAAGCGGGGCGGCGCGGCGGCCAAGGGCACGGGCGGCGCGTCGCCGAAGAAGAAGGCCGCCGCCGGGAAGCGGTCCGCCGCGGCGAAACCGGAGCCCGCCGACGAGCTCTGGACCCCCGACGCGGAGAAGCCCGCGGGCGAGTCGGGCAAGCTCTGGACGCCCGGCTCATAGACGACGGACGGCCCGGCAGGGCGGCGAAGGCCGATTGCTAGGCTGCCCCGGCAGGACTCCGAGAGACGACGCATAACTGAAGCGAGGACCATGAGCCCACTTGTCCCCATGGTGGTCGAGCAGACGTCGCGAGGCGAACGCGCCTTCGACATCTACAGCCGGCTGCTCAACGAGCGCATCGTCTTTCTGGGGACGCCCGTGGACGACCAGATCGCGAACCTCATCGTGGCGCAGCTGCTGCACCTCGAGTCCGAGGATCCCGACAAGGACATCTCGCTGTACATCAACTCGCCGGGCGGCTCCGTCTACGCGGGCCTCGCGATCTACGACACGATGCAGTTCATCAAGCCCGACGTGCAGACGATCTGCGTCGGGATCGCGATGTCGATGGGCGCGCTGCTGCTGGCCGGCGGTGCCGAGGGCAAGCGCATGGCGCTGCCCAACGCGAAGATCCTCATCCACCAGGTCTCCAGCGGCTTTCAGGGCCAGGCGACGGACATCGAGATCCACGCGAAGGAGATCATCGACATCCGCCGGCGGCTGGACGAGATCATCGCCACGCATACCAAGCAGCCCTACGAGAAGGTCCGTACCGACACCGAGCGCGACTACTTCCTCAGTAGCGACGAGGCGAGGGACTACGGCATCATCGATCGGGTGATCTCTCAGCACTGAGCCACCATGGCGCGACCGACCGACTCCAACGAACAGCTTCTCTGCTCCTTCTGCGGCAAGTCCCAGCGTCAGGTCAAGAAGCTCATCGCCGGGCCCGGCGTCTACATCTGCGACGAGTGCATCGATCTCTGCAACGAGATCATCGACGAGGAGCTGACCGCCCCGCCGTCGGCGAGCCTGGAGAGCCTGCCCAAGCCGCGTGAGATCTACGAGGTCCTCGACGAGTACGTCGTCGGCCAGGAGGAGTCCAAGCGCACGCTGTCGGTGGCGGTCTACAACCACTACAAGCGCGTGCAGATGATGCAGGCCGACGACTCGGACATCGAGCTGCAGAAGTCGAACATCCTGCTGCTCGGGCCGACCGGCTGCGGCAAGACGCTGCTGGCGCAGACGCTCGCGCGGATCCTCAACGTCCCGTTCGCGATCGCCGACGCCACCGCGCTGACCGAGGCCGGCTACGTCGGCGAGGACGTCGAGAACATCCTGCTCAAGCTCATCCAGGCCGCCGACTACGACGTCAAGAAGGCCGAGACGGGGATCATCTACATCGACGAGGTCGACAAGATCGCGCGCAAGGCCGACAACCCGTCGATCACGCGCGACGTCAGCGGCGAGGGCGTCCAGCAGGCGCTGCTGAAGATCCTCGAGGGCACGACGGCGTCGGTCCCGCCGCAGGGCGGGCGCAAGCACCCGCACCAGGAGTTCCTGTCGATCGACACGACGAACGTGCTGTTCATCTGCGGCGGCGCGTTCGCGAACCTCGACAAGGTCATCGAGCGGCGCATCGGCTCCAACGGGATCGGCTTCGGCGCCTCGATCCGCTCCAAGGCCAGCCGCGAGCAGGGCGAGCTGTTCCAGCAGACGCTGCCCGAGGACCTCGTCAACTACGGGCTGATCCCCGAGTTCATCGGCCGGCTCCCGGTCGTGAGTGCCGTCCACCAGCTCACGCGCGACGACCTCATCACGATCCTCACCGAGCCGCGCAACGCGCTCGTCAAGCAGTTCCAGCGCTTCTTCAGCTTCGACGGGATCGAGCTCGTCTTCTCCGACGAGGCGCTCGTCTCGGTCGCCGACAAGGCGCTCGAGCGCGAGACCGGTGCGCGCGGGCTGCGCTCGATCATCGAGGAGACGCTGCTGGAGGTGCAGTTCGAGCTGCCCTCGCGGCGCGACGTCAAGAAGTGCGTCGTGACCAAGGAGACGATCGAGAAGGGCCTGTCGCCCACGCTCGTCACCGAGGCGGCGCGCGACGATCGCCAGCAGCGGCGCGCCGAGTCCGCGTAGCGGCGCGGCGGGCGCGGGTAGCCTCGAGCCATGCTGCCGCTCTCGCGCGTGCGCAGGATGCCGTGGTTCATGGTGCTTCAGCTCGCCATCACTTTGCGCAGGCAGTGGCAGCTGCTCGAGCCGCGCGACCGCGCGCGCCTGGCGGAGCTCGTGCGCAAGTCGCAGGGGCGCCCGAACCGCCTGTCGGCGAGCGAGCGCGCCGACGTCCGCCGTCTCGTCGCGCAGCTCGATCCGGGCACGATCGCGCGCAGCGTCATGCCGTTCGGCCGCCGCGGCATCCGCCCGCGCCGGCGCTAGTCAGCCCAGCAGCCGCAGCAGGCGGGAGATCGCCGTCCGCGTCTGCGCGAACGCGGCCGGGTCGCGCGTGAAGCGGAAGCGCTCGTTGCCGGCGGTGAGGATCGCGTGCAGCTCGAAGGCGAGCTGGCGCGCTTCGATGTCGCTCGACGGCCGCCCGTCGCCGGCCTCGACGATCGCCTCCTGCAGCGCCTCGAGCTGTCGCTCGTTGGCGGCGGCGAGCGCTTCGTGCACCGGACCGTCGCGGTTGGCGAACTCCGTGCTGGCGGTCACGAGCAGGCAGCCGCCGGGGAAGACCTCGTGCTCGTAGTAGGAGATCCAGCGCTCCAGCAGCGCGTCGAGCGCTGCGTCGCCCGGCTGCAGGACGAGCTCCTCGAAGACCTGCCAGGCGGCCTCGATCGTCGCCAGCTGGAGGTCCTCCTTCGAGGTGAAGTACGCGTACAGCCCGCTCTTGCTCATCTGCATCGCGGCGGCCAGCTGGCCGAGCGACACCTGGTTGAGGCCGTCGAGGGACGCCAGATCCGCGGCGCGACGGAGGATCGCGCCGCGCAGCCGCGTGCCCTTGACGCGCGGTCCGCGGCCCACGCGGGCTTTCGGTTCGGCGGTCACGCGCCAAGCGTAGTGCCGCTCGAAGCGGTCTGCGCGTATTAGCACGAACGGTCGTGCTAACGTCGTGCAGGTATGCGGGTCGAGGAGCCTGTGGAGCGGCAGCGAGCCCACGACGAAGTTCCCGAGGTCGACGCCTTCGAGCTGCTGATGCGCGACATCCGGCGCGTCGCGCTGCTGACGCCGGAGGAGGAGATCATGCTCGCGCGCCGCGTCGCGACCGGCGACCTCGACGCCAAGCGGCGCATGGTCGAGGCGAACCTGCGGCTCGTCGTCTCGATCGCCAAGCGCTATCGCGGACAGGGCCTGCCGTTCCTCGACCTCATCCAGGAGGGCACGCTCGGACTCATCCGCGCGGTCGAGAAGTTCGATGCCGACAGGGGCTTTCGCTTCTCGACGTACGCGACGTGGTGGATCCGCCAGGCGGTCGGCCGCGCGCTCGCCGACAAGGGACGCACGATCCGCGTCCCGACGAACGTGGTGCTCCAGCTCAACACCGTCGCCCGCGCCGAGGGCCGGCTGCGCGCCGATCACGAGCGCGAGCCGACGGCCGAGCAGGTCGCCGAGCTGACCGGCATCGAGCCCGAGAGGGTCGTCGCGCTGCGCCGCTGGTCGCAGACGCCCGTCTCGCTCGACCAGCCCATCGGCGACGACGGCGGCTCGGTGCTCGGCGACATGCTGATCGACGACGGCCCCTCGCCCTTCGAGTGCGCCGCGGCGTGCGTCGACGGCGACGGCGTGCGTCGGCTGCTGTCGACGCTCAACGACCGCGAGCGCCGCGTCCTCGAGCTGCGCTACGGCCTCGACGGCCACGACGCCTGCTCGACCGGCGAGATCGGCCGGCGGCTCAACGTGTCCGGTCAGCGCATCCGCCAGATCGAGTCGCGCACGCTGCGCAAGCTCGCGCGCAGCGCGGTCGCACACCAGCTGCGCGACACGCTGTAGCTCCGCGCGCGGCGCGCCCTCAGCCGCCGCCGCCGACCAGGCCCGCCGCGGCCGAGCGAACCTCGACGCGACCGTCTCGAAGGCGCGCCTCGAAGGCCGGCTGCGGATAGCTCGACGGCCCCGTGGCGCGCGCGCCGTCTGCCAGCCGGAAGCGCGTCCCGTGTCGCGGGCACTGGATGCAGTCGCCGACGAGCTGCCCCTCGTGCAGCGCCGCGCCGCAGTCGCTGCAGCGATCGGCCAGGGCGAAGAGGCCGCCGTCGCGGCGCACGACGACGATGTCGATGCCGGCCACCGCGCCGCGCACAGGGCGGCCGTCGGCGAGCGCGTCCGCCGCCAGCGCGGGCGCCCAGTCGGCGACAACGTGCTCGAACGCCGTGCGGCTCACCCCGGCGCCGTGGGCCAGCACGAGGTTGCCGCCGAGCCAGTCGCCCACTGTCAGGAAGCCGAAGCCGGCGCGCGCCAGCAGCACGCCGGCCCTCGGCCGGCCGCGGCGCCGCGCGACCAGCGAGGCGCCGTACAGCGCGAGCGCGCCGAAGTTCGTCAGCCCGTGCAGCAGGCCCGTGCGGCGGACCTCGTCGCGCTCGCTGGCGGCCCAGTCGCGCAGGCCCGCGAGCACGCTCGGCCCGGCGGCCACGACGCCCGCCGCGAGCAGCGCCTCGCTCGAGCGCGCGCTGTCCCCGCCGCGCACGAGATCCAGCAGCGTGGCGCCAGTCCACGCGCCGATCGGCACGATGACGAGCACGGGGTGCAGCGAGTGCCCCAGCCAGTAGCCGCTGAGCAGGTCGTCGGCGGCACCCCGTGGCAGCTTCGCGCGAACGCCCCCCGCGATCCGGCGGGCGGGGCCGTCGAGGACCTGCAGGGACGCGATGCGCTCCAGCAGCACATGGGCGACCGGCCGTCGCGCGGTCGTCGTCCCGCCGTCCGGCGCCTGGCCGCGCGGCACGGGCCGCAACCGGCCCTGTTGCATCATCGCGGCATCGCGCCGATCGTACCCGCGCGTCGCGGCGGCGAACGCGCGACGGCACTCGCGTGGCGAGCGGCGTTCGCGGGCGCAGCGCGTCATTGGCGCGGTCGCTCGTGGTGGTACGGGCGCCGGTCGCAACGGCATCGCCGAAGCTGCGCTGCTGTCGCGGGCGCCGGCAGTTGTGCGCGGCGTGGGTGCGGAAGCGACGGTGCCTTCGGTGGGTGGCGATCCGGCAGTTGGGCATGTTGCGGGTGACGGCGGCCAGGGGCCGCGTCGGCCCGGGAGCGCACGGCTCACGCTCTGCTCGGTGATGCCGTTCGCGCGACCGCCCGGGTGGCATCGACGCCGGCGCCCGGCGACGTGGCGGCGGCGGCGTCGCCATAGACTGAGAATCCATGTCCGACCTGCACGCGCGCACACGGTTCGAGCCCGCCGAGGTCGAGCCGCGCATCCTCGAGCGCTGGCTGCAGTCCGGGCTCGTCCATCCCGAACCCGAGGGCGACGCCGGCGAGAACTACTCGATCGCCGTGCCGCCGCCGAACGTCACCGGCGTGCTGCACATGGGCCATGCGCTCAACGGCTCGATCCAGGACGTGCTCATCCGCTGCAATCGCATGCGCGGGCGGCGCACGAAGTGGATACTCGGCACGGACCACGCCGGCATCGCGACCCAGCGGCAGGTCGAGAAGCGCCTGCTCGAGCAGGGCACCTCGCGCGAGGAGCTCGGCCGCGAGGCGTTCGTCGAGCGGGTGTGGGAGTGGCGCGAGGAGCACGGCGGCCAGATCGTCGAGCAGTTCAAGCGCCTCGGCGCGACGCTCGACTACGAGGACGAGCGGTTCACGATGGACCCCGACTACGTCCGCGCGGTGCAGACCGTCTTCGTCGAGCTCTACGAGCAGGGGCTGATCTACCGCGACCTCTACATGGTCAACTGGGACCCGGTGCTGCGCTCGGCGATCTCCGACCTCGAGGTCGAGGATCGCGAGGGCGAGGAGGACACGCTGTACTCGATCGCCTACCCGCTGGCCTCGGGCGACGGCGAGGTCGTCGTGGCGACCGTGCGCCCGGAGACGATGCTCGCCGACACGGCGGTCGCCGTGCACCCGCACGACGAGCGCTATGCGCACCTCGTCGGCCAGGAGGCGATCCTGCCGCTCGTCGGCCGCCGGCTGGCGATCATCGCCGACGAGTACGTCAAGTCGGACTTCGGCACCGGAGCGCTGAAGATCACGCCCGGCCACGACCCCAACGACTTCGAGATCGGACGGCGCCACGGGCTCGCGGAGATCGGCGTGATCGGCGAGGACGGCCTCATGACGGCCGATGCGGGCGACGCCTACGCGGGCCTCACCGTGGCCGACGCGCAGGCGCGCGTCGTCGCCGACCTCGAGGCGCAGGGCGCCATCCGCGGCCGCCAGCCGTACGTCCACACCGTCCCGTACAGCCAGCGCTCGGGCGCCCGCGTCGAGCCGCTGATCTCGCTGCAGTGGTTCATGCGCATGGAGGAGCTCGCTGCGCCGGCGATCGACGTCGTGCGCGACGGGCGCGTGCGCATCCACCCCGAGTCGCAGGCCCGCCGCTACATCGACTGGCTGACGGAGATCCGGCCGTGGTGCATCTCCCGCCAGTTGTGGTGGGGCCACCAGCTCCCGGTCTGGTATCGCGGCGACGACGTCTTCTGCGGCATGCACCCGCCCGACGGCGACGGCTGGACGCAGGACCCCGACGTCCTCGACACCTGGTTCTCCTCCGCGCTGTGGCCGTTCGCGACGCTCGGCTGGCCCGAGAGCACGCCGCAGCTGCGCGCGTTCTATCCCACCGACGTCCTGTCGACGGCGCGCGACATCCTGTTCCTCTGGGTCGCGCGGATGGTGATGATGGGCCTGCGCTTCACCCGCGACATCCCGTTCGCCGACGTCAACATCCACTCCGTCATCCAGGCGCCCGACGGCCGGCGGATGAGCAAGTCGCTGGGCACCGGCGTCGACCCGCTGTCGCTCATCGAGGGCGGCCCGCGGCCGCCGGCGTTCGCGCAGGGCGGCGACTTCCCCGCCTACGGCGCGGACGCCGTCCGCTTCGGGCTGCTCGCGATGTCGTCGTCGCAGGACGTGCGCTTCAGCGAGGAGAAGATCGCCCAGGGCCAGGCGCTGGCCAACAAGCTCTACAACGCGACGCGCTTCGTCGCGCTGCGCGTGGGCACCGACGGCGCCGGTGCCACCGACCCCGCGCCACGGCCGCGAACGGTCGAGGACCGCTGGATCCTGTCGCGGCTGCAGGCGATCGAGGCCGACACGCGCGCGCGCATCGAGGACTTCGACTTCTCGAAGGCGGCGCTCGGCCTCTACGACTTCATCTACGGCGAGCTGTGCGACTGGTACCTCGAGCTCGTCAAGCCGCGCCTGGGCGACGACGCCGATCCCGACGATCGGGCGGCGCTGGGCGCGACGCTGCTGCATGTCGTGCGCGAGACGATCGCGACGGCGCACCCCGTCATCCCGTTCGTCACCGAGGAGCTGTGGGGCCTGCTCGGCTGGACCGACGCCGAGGGGCTGCTCGCGACAGCGCGCCTGCCGGAGGCCGACGACGCCCTGCGCGACCCCGAGGCCGAGGAGCAGATCGGCCGGGCGATCGAGACCATCAAGGCGCTGCGGGCATGGCGCAGCTCGGTCGACGTCAAGGAGGGGACGGTCGTGCCCGCGGTGCTGCAGGCCGACGGCTACGAGGCGACGCGCTCGCGCATCGCGGCGCTCGCGCGCTTCGAGCTCGCCGACGGCGGAGACGGGCGCGAGCCCGCCGCCACGATCGCGATCCCCGGCGGCGCCGTCGGCGTGCTGGCGTCCGATGCCGTCGACCTCGGCGCCGCCGAGCGGCGGCTGGCGGCGCAGCGCGAGCGGCTGGCGTCCGAGATCGAGCGCGCGCAGCGCAAGCTCGCCAACGACGGCTTCGTCGCGAAGGCGCCGCCAGCGGTCGTCGCGGCGGAGCGCGCGAAGCTCGAGCGGCTGCGCGGCGAGCTCGACGCGCTGTCGCCGTGACGGCGCCCGACGCCCGTCCCGCCGGCTGGGACGCCGCCGCCGCCGAGCGCTGGCTGCTGTCGCTCGAGCTGTTCGGCATGCGCTTCGGGCTGGACCGCATGCGCCGGCTCATGACGACGCTCGACGCGCCGCACCGCGCCTTCCGCGCGATCCACGTCGTCGGCACGAACGGCAAGTCGTCGACCGCGCGGATGACCGCCGCGCTGCTGGCCTGCCACGGCGTGCGCGCTGGCGCCTACCTGTCGCCACACCTCGTCTCGTTCGCCGAGCGCATCCGCGTCGGCGGCGAGGACATCTCCGAGCAGCGGCTCGCGACCGCGCTCGGGCGCGCGCGCCATGCGTCCGCGCTCGTCGACCGCACGCTCGAAGAGGGCGACCGCGTGACGCAGTTCGAGGCGCTCACGGCGGCCGCCTACGCCGAGCTGGCGGACGCCGGCGTCGAGGTGGCGGTCGTCGAGGCGGGGCTCGGCGGCCGGTGGGACGCGACGAACGTCATCGACGCCGAGGTGGCGGTGCTGACGAACGTCGGCCTGGAGCACACGCGCTGGCTCGGGCCGACGGTGGCCGACATCGCGCGCGAGAAGCTCGCGGTCCTGGCGCCCGGCGCGACGCTCGTCCTGGGCCCCCGGCTGCACCCCGACGCGGAGGCCGAGGCCGAGCTCGCCGCCCGCCGGCAGCGGGCGACGATCGTGCGCGCGCCGGCCGAGCCGCAGGGCCCCGCCGAGGGCGTCGCGCTGCTCGCGCGCGGCGCCTTCCAGCGGCGCAACTTCGCGGTCGCGTGCGCCGCCGCCGAGGCGTGCCTCGGCCGGCTCGACGCCGGCGCGGTGCGCGCGGCGGCGGCGTCGACCGCCGTCCCCGGCCGCTTCGAGGTGCTCCCGCGCGACGGCGGTCCCGACGTCGTCCTGGACGGCGCCCACAACGCCAGCGGGGTCGCCGCGCTCGCCGACTCGCTGCCGGAGTTCCTCGCCGCGCGCCCGCTCGTCGCGGTCGTCTCGGTGCTCGACGACAAGGACGCCGCCGCGATGCTCGCCGCGCTGCTGCCGCTGTGCGCGCACGTCGTCTTCACCGCCAACGCGAACCCGCGCGCGCTGTCGCCCGCGACGCTCGCTTCGCTGGCCGGTCAGCTGGGCGCCGGCGGATGGGATGGCGTCGGCCGCGTCGAGGCCGACCCGCGCCGCGCCGTGGCGCTTGCCCGCGAGCTCGCCGGACCCGGCGGGGTGGTGCTCGCCACCGGCTCGATCTACCTCATCGCCGACCTCACGCGACCGCTCGCCGCCGGCCGCGGATCGACGCTGTGAACGGCCGCCAGGGACCGTCGGCGCTGGCGCTCATCGGCGCGGTCGCGCTCATCGTCGCGCTCGTCATCCTGATCTTCTTCGCGCTCGGCTACGGCCTCGGGCGGCTGTTTCTCTGAAGGGGAAGCGGTACCCACCGGACACCAAGCAGCCGAGGGCCGCGCGGCGCCCGGTCGCGACTACCGCCGCGCGGATATCTGCTGCACGGCCCACCCGTTCCCGTCCCAGGAGGGGTGAGCTGGTACGCGACAGTTCGCAGACGGTTTCCACGCGGCGGGGGCGCCGCCCGGCGGTCGCCGCCGGGACACCGGATAAGCTGCGCGGATCGTGATCGCCGTCTTCGGCATCAACAGCGATGGGCTGAACCTCGCGGTCAACCTGCTCATCCTGTTCCTCGTCGTCATCTATCTGGCGCTCGTGTATTGGACGTACACCGACGCGATCCGGCGCATCGAGGACCCGATGCTCGTCATCTGCGCGACGGTGGCATCGCTGTTCCCGTTCGTCGGGACGATCCTGTACGTCATCGTCCGCCCTCCGGAGTACCTCGACGACATCCGCGAGCGCGAGCTCGAGATGCAGGCCGCCGAGGCGCGACTGCACGAGCTCAACTACATGCTGTGCCCGCACTGCGACTTCGAGGTCGAGCGGGACTTCCTGCGCTGTCCGAACTGCAGGCGGAAGCTGCGCGATCGCTGCGTCTCCTGCGCCCGGCCGCTCGATCCCACGTGGAAGCTGTGCCCGTACTGCGAGGCGGAGCTCAGCGACGGGAGCGATCCGCGCCGCGTCCGCCGGCGAGCGACCGCCGGCGAGAGCTGACCGCCGCCCACGCCCGACCTGGAGGAGCAGACGAGATGGACCGGACACTGATCCTGGTCAAGCCGGACGCGTTCGCCCGCGGCCTGACCGGTGAGATCATCGCCCGCTTCGAGCGCAAGGGCCTGCGCCTGACGGCGCTCAAGCTCTGCACCCTCAGCGAGGCGACCGCCAGGCGCCATTACGCCGAGCACGAGGGCAAGCCGTTCTACGAGCCGCTCGTCACGTTCATCACCTCGGGCCCGATCGTCGCGATGATCCTCGAGGGCCACGGCGCGATCGACGCGGCGCGCCAGCTCATCGGCTCCACGAACGGCCTGGAGGCGACGCCGGGCTCGATCCGCGGCGACTTCGCGCTCGAGGTCCGCCAGAACCTCGTCCACGGCTCGGACTCCGCGGAGTCCGCCGAGCGCGAGGTCGCGCTGTTCTTCGGCAGCGAGGCGTAGCCGATCAGGCCAGCGCCGCGCCCTCCTCGACGTCGATCGTGTCGATGTCGCCGAGGTCGTCGTGGATGAAGAGGTACGCCTCGCGCCTGGCCAGCCTCTCGAGATCGGCCGGGTCCTCGCCCCACTGGCGGATGAGGTGCGACGCGGTGTGGCCGGCCTGCTCCCATACGCGGCCGCCGATGTGCCTCCAGTGAAACTGGATGTTGCCGCGGTTGCGGACGACGAACGTGACGTGGAACGACCGGAAGCTGTACCAGTAGGTCGAGTTGCGGGCGGTCGAGCCCTCAAGCCGCCGGCCCGTGTGGAACATCGAGATGTGATCGCCGCGGCCGTTGATGTCCCGCTGCCAGTGATTTCCGCCGGTGCTGCGCATGCCGATCCGCCTGAGGAACGTCTCGGAGAGCTCGAAGGCCACCCCGTCGCGGCGGTCGGTGTCGACATCGGCGTCGCCTCCATTTCGCTGCAGCAGCGGCTGCGCGCCGCCGGCGCGCAGCCGCACCGCTCGTGCGAGCGGTGCCACGAGCGCGTCCTGCGGCGGCGCCTGCGGCGCCGGCGGCATCGCGCTGCGGGCGTCCCACGCGGCCGGTGCCGGGACGCTCCGTCCGCCGGCGGGGTGCCGCTCGGACTGCGCCCGACGCTGCAGGTCGCGCATGGGGACGGTGTAGCAGGCGTCGCGCGCGCGGGCGCGCACGATGAGGCGGACGTTCGGGAACGCCTCGCGCCGTACCGGCAGTAGCCTCCGAGAGCCGATGCAAGCCGCGCGCCAGCCTCCGGCCCTCGTCCTCGCCAGCCGCTCGCCGCAGCGCCGCGCGATCCTCGCCCAGGTCGGCGTCGACTTCGAGGTCGTCGACGTCGACGTCGAGGAGCTCGCGCACGGCCCAGCGGCCGATATCGCCCGCGCCAACGCGCTGCGCAAGGCGCAGGCCGGCCTCGCCGCGCGCCCGGGGGCGACCGTCCTCGGCGTCGACACGGTGGTCGCGCTCGCCGGCGAGATCTTCGGCAAGCCGGCCTCGGCGCGCGACGCCGAGACGACCCTCAGACGGCTCTCCGGACGCACCCATGAGGTCGTCAGCGGGCTGGCGCTGCTCGCGCCCGGCAACCCTCAGGTTGTCCATGAGGCAACGACGGTGCGCTTTCGCGAGCTGCCCGACGAGGTCGTCACGCGTTATGTCGCGACCGGCGAATGGGTCGGTCGCGCGGGCGGTTACGCCATACAGGAGCAGGGCGCGGCGCTGGTGCGAGCCGTTTGCGGCGACTACCTCAACGTCGTCGGGCTCCCCGTCGGCGCGCTTCTCGACCTCGACTCGAGCCTTATCCTCAGGGAACGGTAGAGGGATTGCTAGGCGCCGGGCGGCGCGCCGATAGACTCCGCCGGGGGCGCTGACTCCGCGCACGTCCAGCGCGCGGCGAGTCAGGGGTCACGCCACCTCCTCATGGGCTTCTTCAGCTACCTCACCGGCTTCGGCGGGCGCGACATGGCCGTCGATCTCGGCACCGCGAACACGCTCGTCTACGTGCGCGGGCGCGGCATCGTGCTCTCCGAGCCCTCGGTCGTCGCGATCGACTCCCGCAGCGGCGAGGTCCACGCCGTCGGCATCGAGGCCAAGCGGATGCTCGGGCGCACGCCGGGCACGATCTCGGCGATCCGGCCGCTGAAGGACGGCGTGATCGCCGACTTCGACGTCACAGAGGAGATGCTGCGCCACTTCATCCAGAAGGTTCACCAGAACCGCTGGGCGCACCCGCGCGTCGTCGTCTGCGTGCCGTCGGGCGTGACCGGCGTGGAGAAGCGCGCGGTCGAGGAGGCGTGCCTGTCGGCCGGCGCGCGCCAGGCGTACCTCATCGAGGAGCCGATGGCGGCCGCGATCGGCGCCGGCCTGCCGGTCGGCGAGCCCACGGGGTCGATGGTCGTCGACATCGGCGGGGGCACGAGCGAGGTCGCGGTGATCTCGCTCGGCGGGATCGTCGTCAGCCAGTCGATCCGCATCGGCGGCGACGAGCTCGACGAGGCGATCATCAACTACGCCAAGCGCGAGTACAAGCTGCTCATCGGCCAGCAGACGGCCGAGGAGGTCAAGCTCGAGATCGGATCGGCGCACCCGATGGCCGAGGAGGTGCAGGCCGAGATCCGCGGGCGCGACATGGTCTCGGGCCTGCCGAAGACCGTCGTGCTGACGAGCGAGGAGATCCGCCAGGCGCTCGAGGAGCCGCTCGCGCAGATCATCGACGCGGTCAAGGAGACGCTCGACCGCACGCCGCCGGAGCTGTCATCGGACATCATGGACCGCGGCATCATGTTGGCGGGCGGCGGCTCCCTGCTGCAGGGTCTCGACGAGCGCCTGCGCGAGGAGACGCAGATGCCGTGCCATCTGGCGGAGTCGCCGCTGACGTGCGTCGCCGTCGGGTCGGGCCGCTCGCTGGAGGAGTTCGAAGTCATCCACCGCACGAACCGCAACTCGAAGAACCGCCGCCGGCGGTATTGAGAGCTTTGGAGTCACCGTTTCCGTGTACGACAAGACCGTCCGACGGCGGCGGGCAGTTCTGCTGCTGCTCGTCGCCTGCTCGCTGATACTCCTCACCGCGTACTTCGGTGAGTCCGGAGGCGGTGCGCTGCACGGGGTGCAGCGCGGGACGAGCGCGGTCCTCAGCCCGGTGCAGGAGGGGGCGTCGCGCGCGCTGAAGCCCGTGCGCGACCTGTTCGGCTGGTTCGGCGACACGCTCGCCGCGAAGGGACAGGTCAAGGAGCTGCGCGCCGAGCGCGACCGGCTGCGCACGGAGGCGCTGCGCCGGGAGGCGCTGGAACGCGACAACAAGCGCCTCAGCGACATGCTCGAGCTCAACGGCGCGCTCGGGCTCGAGGCGATGGCGCCGAGGACGGGCCGCGTCATCTTCCAGTCGCCGACCGTGTGGTACGCCACCATCCGTGTCGACAAGGGGTCCGACGACGGCGTCCGCGTCGGTCACCCGGTGATCAACGAGGAGGCGCTGATCGGCCGCGTGACGCAGGTGTTCGGAGGCTCGGCACAGGTGACGCTCATCACCGACACGACGATGAAGGTCCCCGCACGTGCGGGACCGCGCGGGATCTTCGGCGTCGTCGAGCCGGCGAGCGCCGGCAACCCCAACGACCTCATCATGCGCTTCGCGCCGCCGGGGGCGCGGCTGAGCCCCGGCGACCGCGTTCTCACGCGCGGGACCGAGCCCGAGGACCGGCGCCGGTCGCTGTACCCCCCGGGGCTGCCGATCGGCCGGATCACCCACATCGTCAACGAGGGCACCGACACGCAGGAGATCCACCTGCGCCCGTTCGCCAACATGCGCAGCCTGGACTTCGTGCAGATCCTCACGCGCCCGCGCGGAGGCGGCGAGTGATCGCGCTGACGCCGCAGCTGCTCGCGCGCCTCGCCGCCCTCGGCATCGGCGGCGTCATCGTGCAGACGGCGGCGGTGTCGCAGCTGCCGATCGCCGGCGCCAACGCCGACCTCTCGCCGCTGCTGGTCATGGCCGTCGGCCTGCTGTGCGGCTCGCTCGCGGGCGCCTGCTTCGGCTTCGGCGTCGGCCTGTTCGTCGACGTCGTCTCGCTGCAGACGCTCGGCGTCTCGTCGCTCGTCCTGCTCGGCGTCGGCTACGGCGCCGGCCGCATCCGCGAGGCACGCGACCCGGAGGGGTCGCTCGTGCCGCTCGCCGTCGGCGCGCTGGCGACGTTCGCGTTCGCGGTCGGGTTCGCCGTCATGCAGTTCCTGCTCGGCGTCGACGCCCCGGTGAGCTGGGCGCTCGTGCGCCAGACGCTCGCCACGCTGATCGTCAACACGCTGCTTGCGATCCCGCTCTACGCGCTCGTGCGCCGGTCGCTGCAGGCGACGCTGCCCGAGGACCCGCGGCGCCGCCGCCGGCGCGCGTACACGACGGGCGGTCTGTCGCCGCTGTCGCGAGGAGTCGACCTGCGGTGATGATGGAGCCCGCAAACGACCGGCGCCCGCCGATCACGCCGCAGCTGGCGCTGCGCGTGGCGATCCTCGGCGGCGTCGCGCTCGCGCTCTTCGCGATCGTCTTCTTCCGCCTGTGGTACCTGCAGGTGCTGTCGGGCGACAAGTACCTCGCGCAGGCGACCGTCAACCGCGTGCGCGAGCTGCGCATCCAGGCGCCGCGCGGCAAGATCGTCGACCGCAACGGCAAGGTCATCGTGCGCAACCGCCAGGCCGTCGTGGTCCAGCTCGACCCCGCGAAGCTGCCGCAGGAGGAGCGCGACCTCGCCGCGCGCTGGGGCCAGCAGATGACCGCCCGCTCGGCGAGACCGAGGGGCCGGCGCGGCGAGCCGATCAGGATCCCGGGCATCCCGACCACGGGGCTGCGCCGGCGCCTCGAGCGCCTCGCGCGCGTGCTCGACACGTCTGCCGAGGCGATCCATCGCCAGGTCGTGCGCTCGCTCGTGCTCGTCCCGTACTCCTCCGTCCGCGTGAAGACCGACGTGCCCGAGTCGGTGCTGGCCTACATCTCCGAGCGCCCGGAGCGGTTCCCCGGCGTGAAGGTCGAGCAGACCTACCTGCGCGACTACCCGCAGGGCACGCTGGCCGCGCAGATCCTCGGGACCGTCGGCGAGATCAGCCCGCAGGAGCTCAAGCGCCCGCGCTTCCGCGGCGTCAAGCCGGGCACGATCATCGGCAAGCAGGGCCTCGAGCGCACGTACGACCGCTACCTGCGCGGCGTCGACGGCGTCCGGCGCGTGCAGGTCGACGCCTTCGGGCGCCCGATCGCCAACGACCGCCTGCGCGACACGAAGCCGGTGGCCGGCCAGCGGCTGCGGCTGTCGCTGGACCTCGCGCTCGCGCGCACCGGCGACCGCGCGATGCGCGGGCCGCTGAACCCGTCCGGCAATCCGGGCGCCTACGTCGCGCTGGACCCGCGCAACGGCGAGCTGCTCGCGATGGGGTCATTCCCGACCTTCGACCCCTCGCTGCTGACGAAGCCGATCACGCAGAAGCGCTACGACGCGCTGTTCGGCGACGACGCCGGCGCGCCGGCGTTCAACCGCGCGATCCAGGGCGGCTATCCGACCGGCTCCACGTTCAAGGCCGTCACGGCCCTCGCGGCGCTCGACGGCGGCCTGATCGACCCGGCGACGTCGATCAACGACCCCGGCTGCATCCAGGTCGGCGAGCAGAAGCGCTGCAACGCGCGCGACCAGGCGTACGGCAGCGTCGACATGGCGCGCGCGCTGCAGGTCTCCTCCGACGTCTACTTCTACACGCTCGGCGTCAAGGCGTTCTACAGCGGCGGCTTCCTCATCCAGAAGTGGGCGCGGCGGCTGGGCTTCGACCGCAGGACGGGCGTCGACCTGCCCGACGAGGCCGCCGGCGTCATCCCCGACGCCCAGTGGCGCAAGGACATCAACGCCATGGAGCTGCGCTGCCGCAAGCGCAAGGGGATCTCCGCGGCGACCAACGTCTACGTCGCGAGCGCGCGCGGCTGCGGGATCTCCGACCTGCGCGAGTACAACCTCGGCGACACCGTGAACCTGTCCGTCGGCCAGGGCGACGTCGTCGCCACGCCGCTGCAGCTCGCGGTCGCCTACGGCGCGATCGCCAACGGCGGAAAGGTCGTCAGGCCGCACCTCGGCCTGGAGATCGAGAGCGAGCGCGGCGAGCTCGTCCAGCGCATCGAGCGCGACCCCGCGCGGCGAGTGCGCATCAACGAGGCCCACCGCCAGGCGGTCGCCAACGGGCTGCGGCTCGCCGCGAGCGCGCCGGGCGGCACGTCGGCCGACGTCTTCTCGGGCTGGCCGCACGACCGCTATCCCGTCTTCGGCAAGACCGGCACCGCCGAGCGCGGGCTGAAGGCCGACCAGTCCTGGTACGTCGCGTACGTCCCCGATTCGCACCGCCCGATCGTCGTCGCGGTGACGGTCGAGGAGGGCGGCTTCGGGGCCGAGACCGCCGCGCCGATCGCGCGCCTGCTGCTGTCCGAGCACTTCGGCGTCGCGAAGCAGATCGTCCAGGGCGAGTCGCAGACGCGATGACCGCGCGCCACCGCTCGACGCTCGTCACCGTTGACCCGCAGGGCCGGTCCTCGCGATGACTGCGCGCCATTGCTCGACCGTCGTTGAGCCTGACTCGCAGGGTCGATCCTCGCGATGAGCGAGCCGTCCGCCAATCGCCTGCCCGCCGGCCTGCGCCTGCCGTTCGATCCGCTGCTCGCGCTCGCCACGGTCGGGCTCATGGCGGCGTCGCTCGTTACCCTCCATGCATCGACGCGCAACGACGTCCCCGGCGATCCGAACCACTACGTCACGCGCCAGGGCGTGTTCTTCGCGCTCGGCGCGATCGCCGCGCTGGTGATCAGTCGGATCGACTACTCGCGGTTGCGCGAGCTGAAGTACGGGCTCTACGGCCTGATGATGGTCGGCCTGCTGGCCGTCGCGGTCCTGGGCGGCGACACGCGCGGCTCGCGGCGGGCGATCCAGCTGCCGTTCATCGAGATCCAGGCCTCCGAGCTCGGGAAGGTGCTGCTCGCAGCGGCGCTCGCGGGGTTCGTCGTCGACCGTGCGCGGCGCCTGGGCGAGCGCGACACGACGGCGCGGATCGTGCTCCTCGCGATGGTGCCGGCGACGTTCGTGATGGCGTCCGACCTCGGCTCGGGGCTCGTCTACATCGCGATCCTCTTCGCCGTGCTGTTCGTCGCCGGCGTCAGCTGGCGGCACTTCGCCGGGCTCGTCGCGCTGGGGGCGGTCTCGATCGCGATCGTGCTGGCGGCCGCGCCCGCGCTCGGCGTGACGGTGCTCAAGCCCCAGCAGACCGAGCGCCTGACCTCGTTTCTGTATCCGTCGGACGTCGCCGGCGACGCCGGCTATCAGCAGAACCAGTCGCGCATCGCGATCGGCTCCGGCCAGAAGACCGGCCGCGGCGCGCAGGCGTCGCAGACGAACCTCAACTTCCTGCCCGAGGAGCGCACGGACTTCATCTTCGCCGTCGTCGGCGAGCGATGGGGCTTCGCCGGGGCGGGGATCGTGCTGTCGCTGTACGCGCTGCTGATCTGGCGCGGGCTGCGGATCCTGACCGTGTCCAAGAACCTCTATGGCGCGCTGATCGCCGGAGGGATCGTGGCCATGCTGCTGTTCCAGATCTTCGTCAACGTCGGCATGAACGTTGGAATCATGCCCATCACCGGCATCCCGCTGCCCCTGCTCTCGTACGGCGGCAGCTCCGTGATCGCCACCCTCTTGGCCATCGGCCTCCTGCAGTCGATCTACGCGCAGGGGCGCGTGGCGGCTGCCGCGAAGGGCCGCGGCCGCTCGTTCTAGGCAAAGGAACAACCCCGACATGAAAAAGCAAGTGCTGGTCAGCGTTGACCGCGGCGAGACCCGCGTCGCGCTGCTCGAGGCGACGGGCAAGCCCGGCGCCGCGAAGAAGCCCGCCTCCGCGCGCGCCAAGAAGGACCCGGCCGCCGGCTACCGCGTCGCCGAGCTGTACTTCGAGCGCCGCGGCGCGCGCTCGATCGTCGGCAACATCTACAAGGGCAAGGTCGACAACGTCCTGGCCGGCCTCGAGGCGGCGTTCGTCGACATCGGCCTCGACAAGAACGGCTTCCTGCACGTCGACGAGATCGTCGCGCCGGGCGTCGACGTCGGCCGCCGCGGTCGCGGCAAGGAGGGCGGCTCGAAGATCACCGAGCTCATCAAGCCCGGCCAGGAGATCGTCGTGCAGGTCGTCAAGGACCCGCTGAAGAGCAAGGGCGCGCGGCTGAGCATGGAGCTGACGATCGCCGGGCGCTACATGGTCTACGCGCCGACCGGCGAGGGCATCGGCGTCTCGCGGCGCCTGGACGACAAGGAGCGCGACCGCCTGCGCAAGGAGGCCAAGGGGCTGGACCTGCGCGGCGGCGGGGCGATCATCCGCACCGCCGCCAGCGGCGCGACGCGCGCGGACTTCGAGCGCGAGCTGCAGTACCTCTTCAAGCTGCACGAGGTGCTCGAGCGCCGCGTCGACGAGACGCTCGCGCCGGGGCTCGTCTTCCAGGAGGCGGACCTGTCGGTGCGCGTCGTGCGCGACATCTTCTCCGAGCACTTCGAGCGCGCGATCGTCGACGACGCCAAGCAGCACCACCGGCTCGTCTCGTTCTTCGAGCGCACCGCGCCCGAGCTCGTCGACCGCGTCGAGCTCTACGAGGGCAAGCAGGCGCTCTTCGAGGCCTACGGCGTCGAGAAGGTCATCGACGGGCTGATGACGCGGCGCGTCGACCTGCCCAGCGGCGGCTACCTCATCATCGACTACGCCGAGGCGCTGACGGTCATCGACGTCAACTCGGGGTCGTTCATCGGGCGCGGCAAGGGCGCGCGCCTGGAGGACACGATCACGACGACGAACCTCGAGGCCGCCGAGGAGGTCGTCAACCAGCTGCGTCTGCGCGACATCGGCGGCATCATCGTCATCGACTTCATCGACATGGCCCGCGCGCGCAACCGCGACGCCGTCCTGAAGACGCTGCGCCAGACGCTCGACGAGGACCGCACGAAGACCTTCACCGCCGAGATCTCCAAGCTCGGCCTGGTCGAGATGACGCGCCAGAACGTCACCGAGGGCGTGCGCGAGATCATCTCGCGGCCCTGCCCGACGTGCGACGGCGACGGCGTCATCAAGTCCGAGGAGACGATTGCGATCGAGTTCGAGCGCCGCCTGCGCGTGCTCGCCAAGAAGGCGCCCAAGAAGCACGAGGCGTTCCTGGTGCAGATGAACCCGCGCGTCAGCCAGGTCTTCACCGGCAACGGCAAGCGCGTGCTGCACGCACTCGAGGAGGAGACCGGCAGGCGCTTTCACTTCACCGGCTCCGAGGGCCTGCCGCTCGACCACTTCGACATCGTCATGGAGGGCTCGCGCGACGAGGTGCAGGAGCGCGCGGTGCCCTTCCGCGAGGGCGACGAGGTGCTCGTGCACATCGTCGAGCCGCACATGTACGCCATCGACGACGCCGTCGCCAAGATCGACGGCTACATCATCAGCGTCACGGGCGCGGGCCCCTACGTCGGCGCGCGGCGGCTCGTGCGCATCGAGCATGCCGGCCGCACGTCGGCGACCGCCACGCTGGTCGACGTCGAGGAGCCCGAGGAGCAGCCCGCGGACCCGACCTCCGACGATGGCGTAGAATCGACGGCTCGGCGCCGCGGCCGCAGAGGCGGACGGCGCCGTTCGCACGCCACGGCCGAGTCGGGCGCCGCGCCGTCGGACACCACGAGCTGAGCAACCACGTCACCATGGCATACGCAATCGTCAAGACCGGCGGCAAGCAGTACCGCGTCGAGGAGGGCCAGACCCTGCTCGTCGAGCGGCTGCCCGACGACGAGGGCGCGACCGTCGCGCTGCAGCCGCTGCTGTTCCGCTCGTCGGACACGGTCTTCGACGCCGACGGCCTGAAGAACGTCTCGGTCAAGGCGCGGGTCGTCGGCCACGAGCGCGGCGAGAAGCTGCGCGTCTTCAAGTTCAAGCCCAAGCGCGGCTACAAGCGCACCGCCGGCCACCGGCAGGAGCTCACGCGCCTGGAGATCACCGAAGTCAAGGGGTAGGGCAAGCGATGGCACACAAGAAGGGGCTCGGCTCCTCGCGCAACGGGCGCGACTCCAACGCACAGCGCCTCGGCGTCAAGACGTTCGCCGGCCAGGCCGTGACCGGCGGCGAGATCATCGTCCGCCAGCGCGGCACCCGGTTCCATCCCGGCGACGGCGTCGGGATCGGCAAGGACGACACGCTGTACGCGCGCGCCGCGGGCACCGTCGTGTTCGGCCGCCAGCGCGGTCGGCGCGTCGTGTCGATCGCTCCGCAGGACGCGGGCGAGTAGCCCCGTGCCGCCGCGGGACGTCGCCCGCGCGCTGAACATCGGTCGCATCGCGCTCGGCACGTGCCTCGTGCTCGCGCCGCGGCGCACCGCCCGCGCCTGGCTGGGCCGCGACGCCGACCGCCCGGGGACGGCGGTCGTGGCCCGCGCGCACGGCGTGCGCGACGCCGTCGTCGGCGCGATCGCGCTGCACACGCTCGACAGCGAGCAGGTCGGCCCGCGCTGTCAGCGCGTGCTCGCGATCTGCGATGCCGTCGACTTCGGGGCGACGCTCGCGGCGCGCCGCCAGCTGCCGCGCAGCGCGTCGCTCGTGGCGGCGCTCGCAGCCGCCGGCGTCGCGGGCCAGCTGTGGGTCGCCGGGCGCCTCGGGTCGGCCGAGCCGGCCGCCGGCGGCTGAGCGCGCGGTCAGTTCGACTGCGTGACGGGCCTGACGAGGATCTCGTTGACGTCGACGTGCGGCGGCTGCTGCACGGCGAACAGCACGGCGCGGGCGATGTCGTCGGGCTCGAGCGCGTTGGAAACGCGGTTGTCGAAGAACGGGGTGTCGACGAGGCCCGGCTCGATCGACGTGACGCGCACGCCGGTGCCGTCGAGGTCCTGGCGGGCGGCCTCCGCCATCGCCGTGACGGCGTGCTTCGTCGCGCTGTACAGCGAGCCCTTCAGCGCCCGGCGGCCGGCGACGGAGCTCGTCAGCAGCAGGTGACCGACGGAGTCCTTCAGCGCCGGCAGCGTCGCGCGGATCGTGTAGGCGCAGCCGAGCACGTTGGTCAGCACCATCGACCGCCAGTGCTCGGGCGTCTCCTCGAGAAAGCCGCGCTTTGCGCCGAAGCCGGCGTTCGCGAACGCGACGTCGATGCGGCCGAAGGCGTCGAGCGCCGATCGCACCATCGCCTCCTGGTCGGACCACTCGCCGACGTCGCAGGTCACCGCGATCGCGCGCTGCTCGCCGCCGAGCTCGTCGGCGAGCTCCTCGAGCGCGCCGGTCGAGCGCGCGGCGAGCACGACGCGGTAGCCCTCGCGCGCGGCGCGCCGCGCCGTGGCGGCGCCGATGCCGCTCGAGGCGCCGGTGATCAGCAGGACGGGATCGGCCATGAAGCGCCGTATCGTGGCAGGCCCGCACCACGGCCGCCGTGGCGGCGGTGCGCGGGCCGAGCGCGCGTGCCCTCCTAACCTCCACGGCGATGCTCTACGACAAGGCGCGCATCTGGGTGCAGGCGGGGGGCGGCGGCGACGGCTGCCTGAGCTTCCGGCGCGAGGCGCACGTCCCGCACGGCGGGCCCGACGGCGGCGACGGCGGCCACGGCGGCGACGTCGTGCTCGTCTGCGACGACTCGCTGCGCGACCTGCAGGCCTACAAGCGCCGCTCGCACTTCAAGGCACGTCGCGCCGCGCACGGCCAGGGTTCGCTGCGCCACGGGGCCGACGGCCCGGACCTCGAGATCCCGCTGCCGCCCGGGACCCAGGCGACGCTGTGGGACGGCACGGCGCTCGACCTGCTCGTCCCCGGCCAGCGCGTCGTCATCGCGCGCGGCGGCGCCGGCGGCCGCGGCAACAAGCGCTTCGCCACGTCGACGCGCCAGGCGCCGAGGCTGGCCGAGCGCGGGCTCCCCGGCGAGGAGGGCTGGGTCGACCTGCGGCTCAAGCTGCTTGCCGACGTGGGCCTCGTCGGGCTGCCGAACGCCGGCAAGTCGTCGCTGCTGGCGCGACTGACGCGCGCGGCGCCGAAGGTCGCGGCGTACCCCTTCACGACGCTCGAGCCGGTGCTGGGGACGCTGCAGGGCGCCGAGCGCCAGCTGATCCTCGCCGACATCCCCGGGCTCATCGAGGGCGCCAGCGAGGGCGCCGGGCTCGGCCACGACTTCCTCGCCCACGTCGAGCGCACGCGGCTGCTCGTGCACGTGCTCGACCTCGCGCCGGTCGACGGCTCGGACCCCGTCGCCAACCACGCGACGGTGGAGGCCGAGCTGCGCGCCCACGACGAGCGCCTCGCGTCGCTGCCGAGGATCCTCGCGCTGTCGAAGGCCGACCTCGTCCCGGCGGCGCAGGCCGAGGTGGCCGCCGCCGGCTGGCGCGAACGCCTCGGCGACGACGTGCCGGTGCTCATCACGTCGGCGGCGACCGGGCAGGGGCTCGACGCGCTCGCCGCCGAGCTGCTGCGCCGGGTCCCGGCGCTGCCCGCGGCGGCCGCGCTCGGCGAGCCCGCCGCCGAGCATCGCGTCTTCCGTCCCGCGGCGGGGCGCGGCTTCAGCGTCGAGCGCACGGGCGAGCGCTCCTTCCGCGTCGACGGCGACGCCGTTCGCCGTCTGCTGGCGCGCCACGACCTCGACAACGACGAGGCGCTCGGGCACGTCGAGAGCCGGCTGCGGCGCATGGGCGTCATCAGCGCGCTGGAGGCGGAGGGGTTCGAGTCCGGCGACGACGTGGAGATCGCCGGCATCGAGTTCGAGCTGCATCCAGGCTGACGCCGCAACGTTGCGCGCCGCCGGCTGTTGTCGCCAAGGTGCGGGGAACCGATCCGGGAGGGCTGCTGTGCGCGAAGACAGGCCGACGAGCGGGACACGCAGGCGAGCGACCCTCTACCGTTCCGCGCCGATGAGTTTCCGCCGACTCGCGTTCGCGACGCTCGTGGCGCTCGCGCTGGCCGCCCCGGCGGCGCACGCCGCGCCCGACCAGGCGTCGATCATCATGGACGACGACCAGCTGCTGTACCGCGACGGCGTGACGCAGACGCGCACGCTGGTCACGATGCGCTCGCTCGGAGCCGACGCCGTCCGCGCCAGCGTGCTGTGGCGCGTCGTCGCCGAGGGCGCCAGCCTCTCGAACGCCGAGATCGCCCGGCTGAAGACCCAGAAGGAGCGCGACAGGGCTCGACGCCAGCGCGCGCGCTTCAAGCCGAACGACCCGCGCACGTATCCCACCCGCAACTGGGACCGCTACGACAACCTCGTCAAGGAGGCGACGCAGCTGGGCATGCGCGTGTTCTTCACGATCACCGGCCCGGGCCCGCGCTACGCCCATCGCAAGGCGCCGCGCAGCCAGCGCGCCAACGCGGGGACCTACAAGCCGATCCCGACGCGCTTCCGCAGCTTCGTCGAAGCCGTCGGCAAGCGCTTCTCGGGGACGTACCGCGACGAGAACGGCATCCGCCGCCCGCTGCCCCGCGTCTCGCTGTGGTCGATCTGGAACGAGCCCAACCAGCCCGGCTGGCTGTCGCCACAGTGGGAGAACGACCAGCCCGCGTCGCCGGCGCTGTACCGAAAGCTGTTCCTCGCGGGCCGCCAGGGCCTGGACCGCAGCGGCCACGGCAACGACGCGATCCTGCTCGGCGAGACGGCGCCGCTGGGCTCCGACAAGCGCGGTCCGCGCAACGGCATCCGGCCCGTCCCGTTCCTGCGCGAGCTTGTGTGCGTGAAGCCCGACGGCACGCAGTACGCCGGCCCCGAGGCGCAGGCGCGCGGCTGCGAGGACTTCGCCAAGCACGGTCCGCTGCGCGTCACCGGGTTCGCCCACCATCCGTACACGAAGAAGATCGCGCCGACGGTGGCCCCCAAGACGCCCGACGAGGTGACGATGGGCAACATCGGGACGCTCGGGCCGATCCTCGACGCGCTGGCGGTGCAGTCGGGCGGCAAGATCCCGGGCGCGCTGCCGATCTTCCTCACGGAGTTCGGCTACGAGAGCAACCCGCCCGACCCGCGCAACGGGATCCCCTACATGCGCCAGGCGGAGTTCAACCAGCTCGGCGAGTTCCTCGCCTACAACGACCCGCGGGTGGTGGCCACCACGCAGTTCTTGCTGCGCGACGTCGGCCCGCTGAAGCGCTATCCGAAGGGCTCGCGGCTGTACTGGTTCACGTACCAGTCGGGGCTGTACACGGTCAGGGGCCGCGCGAAGCCGGCGGCGTTCTCGTACACGCTGCCGTTCGTGACGTTCGCGTCCGGGCCGGGCGTGATCGCGTTCTGGGGGCAGCTGAAGTTCCGCCCCAACGGCGCGCCCAGCGTCGCGGTCATCATGTGGCGGCCCGACACGAGGTCGCCCTGGCAGCAGGTCGGCGACGCGGTGCCGACGAGCTTCCGCGGCTTCTTCACCGGAGCGGTGGCGGCCCCCGGCCTCGGCGGCGAGTACCGCGCGGTCTACGTCGATCCGGCGAGCGGCAAGATCACGCACTCGTCGCTGTCGTCGAAGCCGTAGCCGGCAGACGATGAGGGCCTAAGCTGCGGCGGGCGATGGCCCGCTACGTCATCAAGCTCGGATCCAGCATCGTCGCCGAGGACTCCGGCGAGCTGCGCGCGCCCGTCATCGAGCGCATCTGCGCCGAGGCCGCGGTTCGCCACGCCGCCGGGCACGACGTCGTGCTCGTCACCAGCGGCGCGATCGCGCGGGGCATGCGCGTCATGCAGCTGCCGGTGCGCCCGCGGGCGATCGAGGACCTGCAGGCCGCCAGCGCGGTCGGCCAGGGCAAGCTCTACCGCGCCTACGACGAGCTGCTGCGCGCGCGCGGGATCACGAGCGCCCAGGTGCTGCTGACGTTCTTCGACATGAGCGCCCGGACGCACTACCTCAACGCCCGCGGGACGCTCAACAGGCTGCTCGACTGGCGCGTGCTGCCGGTCATCAACGAGAACGACACGACCGCCACCGACGAGATCTCCTTCGGCGACAACGACTTCCTCGCGGCGCAGGTGGCGATGCTGATCGGCGCCGATCTGCTCGTGCTGCTCACCGACGTGGAGGGGCTCTTCACGGCCAGCCCGCGGACCGACCCCGGCGCCCAGCTCGTGCCGTCCGTCGAGGACTTCTCGGCGATCGGCGAGCTCAGGATCGGGCACGCGACGTCGCCGCTGGGCTCGGGCGGGATGCGGTCGAAGGTCGTGGCCGCCGAGATGGCCACCGCCGGCGGCATCGAGACGGTGATCTGCAGCGGGCTGCGCGACGGCGCGCTGGCGGCCGCGCTGGACGGCGCGCCCGCCGGCACGCGCTTCCCGGCCCGCGACGCGCGCTACTCGTCGTTCAAGCTCTGGCTGAAGTACGCCAAGCCGTCGCGCGGGACCGTCGTCGTCGACGCCGGCGCGGCCCGCGCGCTGCGCGACGGCGGCACCTCGCTGCTGCCGGTCGGCGTCACCGAGGTCCGCGGCACGTTCGACGCCGGCGACGCCGTCCAGGTCGCGCACGGCGCGATCGTCATCGGCAAGGGGATCTGCAACTACTCCGCCGACGAGCTGACGAAGGTCAAGGGGATGCAGTCGGCGGCGGTCCGAGCGGTCCTGCCGCGGGCGACCGACGAGGCGATCCACCGCGACTACTTCGTGCTCGAGTGAGAGCCGGCGCTTCGGGCGCGGGCGTGCGCACCTGCCGTCTGGAGCGCCGGTGCGGCGGCGGCAGTCGTGCTCGCCATGGGTGCACATCTGACGGTGATCGCCGCGTCGGGCGACGGTCCGGCGGTTGCGCACGCCGCGCGACGCCGGCGACCGGCTGCGCCGGGCGGGGCGACCCGGCGCGCCTGCACGCCCCGCTCACCCTCTTCCTCCACGACGCCGTTCGCGCTGCCGGCGCGCTCGCGTACCCTGTCGCCATGGCCACCGTCACCCGCAGCGTGTCCGACGTCTGCCTCGCCGCGCGCGACGCGGCGCGCGTGCTCGCGCGGCTGGACACCGACACGAAGAACCGCGCGCTCGAGGCGATCGCCGGGGCGCTGATCGCCCGCACCGACGAGATCGTCGAGGCCAACGCGCGAGACATGGAGGCCGGCCGCGCGAAGGGCCTGGACGCCGCGCTGCTCGACCGCCTGGCGCTCGACGCCGAGCGCATCGCCGGGATCGCCGCCGGCACGCGCGCGATCGCGGCGCTGCCCGACCCGGTCGGCGAGGTCGTCGAGGGCCGGCGGCTGCCCAACGGCCTGGACGTGCGCAAGCTGCGCGTGCCGTTCGGCGTCGTCGCGGTCGTCTACGAGGCGCGCCCGAACGTCACGATCGACGCCGCCTCGCTGTGCCTGAAGTCCGGCAACGCCGTCGTGCTGCGCGGGTCCTCGTCGGCGGCGCACTCCAACGCGGTGCTCGCCGCGGTCGCCGCCGACGCGGTCGCCGCGGCCGGCGTCCCCGACGCGGCGATCGGGCTCGTCGCCGGCGGCGGCCGCGAGGAGCTCGCCGAGCTCGCCACGCAGGACGGCGTCGTCGACCTCATCTTCCCGCGCGGCGGCGAGGGCCTGAAGGCGGCGCTGAAGGCGGTTGCGACCGTGCCGGTCATCTACGCGGCGTCGGGCAACTGCCACGTCTACGTCGACGCCTCGGCCGATCTCGACGCCGCCGAGCGCATCGTCCTCAACGCGAAGGTCCAGCGGCCGGGCGTCTGCAACGCGGCCGAGACGCTTCTCGTGCACGCCGACGCCGCGCCGGCGTTCCTGCCGCGGGCGCTGCGCGCGCTGGCCGGGGCGGGCGTCGAGCTGCGCGTCGACGGGCGCGCGCGGGCGCTGGCGGGCGACCTCTCGGCGTCGCTGCTCGACGCGACGGAGGAGGACTGGGACACGGAGTTCCTGCGGCTCGCGCTGGCGGTCGGGGTCGTCGACTCGGTCGAGCAGGCCATCGAGCACATCGGCGCGCACGGCTCCGGCCACTCGGAGGCGATCGTCACCAACGACGCCGCCGCCGCGCGCGCGTTCGAGCGCGGCGTCGACGCCGCCTGCGTCTACGTCAACGCCTCGACGCGCTTCACCGACGGCGGCGAGTTCGGGATGGGCGCCGAGATCGGCAACTCGACGCAGAAGCTCCACGCGCGCGGGCCGATCGGGCTGCGCGAGCTGTGCACGTTCAAGTACGTGGTGGTCGGCGACGGCCACGCCCGCGCTTGACCGGCCGGTGGCGCGCATCGGGATCCTCGGCGGCAGCTTCAACCCGCCGCACCTCGCGCATCTCGTGTGCGCCTCCGAAGCGGCGTCGCAGCTTGCGCTCGACCGCGTGCTGCTCACGCCCGTCGCCGTCGCGCCGCACAAGCTCGCCGAGCACGACCCCGGGCCGCAGGAGCGCCTGGAGCTCTGCCGCCTCGCGGCGGCCGGCGACGAGCGCCTCGGCGTCTGCGATCTCGAGGTCCGCCGGGGCGGCCCGTCGTACACGGTCGATACGCTGCGTGAGCTTCATGCGCAGACGCCGGAGGACGACCTGACCTTCATCGTGGGGGGCGACACGGCCCTCGGACTCCAGTCGTGGCGGGAGCCGCGGGCGGTGCTCGGGCTCGCGACGCTCGCCGTCGCCGAGCGCGAGGGCACGCCCCGCGGCGACATCGCCGAACGGCTGCGGCTGAGCTTCCCCGACGCCGCGCCGCCGGTCTTCTTCGACATGCCGCGCCTGGACCTCTCGTCGTCGCAGATCCGCCGCCGCGTGGCGGAGCGGCGCTCGATCCGCTACCTCGTCCCCGATCGCGTCGCCGAGCGCATCGCCCGCGAAGGGCTGTACCGATGACGCCCGAGCAGCTCGCCGAGCGGATCGCCGCGCTCGCATCCGACAAGAAGGCCGCCGACCTCGTCGAGCTCGACGTCCGCGGCGTGGTCGGCTACACCGACTTCTTCCTCATCTGCTCGGGCAACACCGCGCGCCAGACGAAGGCGATCCACGACGCCATCCACCAGACGCTGAAGGACGACCACGGGGTGCTGCCGCGCCGCGTCGAGGGCCTGCGCGAGGCGCGCTGGATCCTCATGGACTACCTCGACGTCGTCGTGCACATCTTCACGCCCGAGGCGCGCGACTTCTATCGTCTCGAGCAGCTGTGGGGCGAGGTTCCCGCCCGCGCCGTGGAGCCCGTGTAGCGAGCTGCTCCGCGGCGACGCGCAGGTCGTCGGTGAACATCGCCCGCAGCTCCTGGCGCGACTCGTCGTCGCGCCCGCGCAGGATCGCGGAGGGGTGGATCGTCGCGACGACGACCGGCGCGAGCTCGGACTCCAGCGGCCGGCCGCGCTCGGCCATGACGCGGAACCCGCTGCCCAGCAGGCTCTTCGCCGCCGTCGCGCCCAGCACGACCAGCGCCTCGGGCCGGACGACGTCGACCTCCGCGCGCAGCCACGGCCGGCACGCGCGGATCTGGCCGGCGTCGGGCTTCTGGTGGATGCGCCGCTTGCCGCGCTCCTCGAAGCGGAAGTGCTTGACGGCGTTCGTGACGTAGACCTCGTCGCGGTCGATCCCCGCGAGCTCGAGGGCGCGGCCGAGCTCGCGTCCCGCGGGGCCGACGAACGGGCGCCCCTCGCGGTCCTCGCGGTCGCCGGGCACCTCGCCGACGAGCATCATCCGGGCGTCCTCGTCGCCCTCGCCGAAGACGGTCTGCGTCGCGGGCTCCCAGAGGTCGCACCCGCGGCAGCCGCAGGCGGCCTCGCGTAGCGCCGCGAGCGTGCGCTCGGCGGGGAGGAAGGGCGTCGCGTCGGCGGCCTGCTTCGCCACGCCGCGAGAGTTCCCGCTGCGCGCGGCGACCGAACCTGCGTCATGGAGCTGAGGGGGCTCGAACCCCTGACCTTCGCGCTGCCAGCGCGACGCTCTCCCAGCTGAGCTACAGCCCCAAGCGGGTAGTCGCCGGCCATCTTAACACCCGGCAGCTGCCCGTTTCGCGCGAGCGGGCGTCAGCGTCGCCGCGGGATGAACTCCGGGACGTCGAGGTCGCCCTCCGCGGGCCGCTCGCGGCCGGCCGCCGGCGCCACGCGGTCCGGTTCGACGCGGTCGAGGCGCGTCTTCAGCTCGTCGTGGGCGGCGCGCACGTCGCGCAGCAGGCGGTCGGCGTTGACGCGCAGCGCATCCGACAGCTCGCGCAGGTTGCCGCTGAGCTCCTCGCCCTCGCGCAGCACCTCCCGCGCGGCGGCGCGTGCCTCGGCGATCAGCTCGCGCGCCCGCGCGTGTGCGCGGTCGCGCTCCTGCTCGGTCTTCGCCGCCGCCTCGCTGCGCAACGCCTCGGCCTCTGCCTCGGCGGCGGCGCGCACCTCCGCCGCCTCGGCGTCGGCGGCCTGCACGCGCAGGCGGGCGGCGCGCTCGGCCTCGGCGATCCGTTCGCTTGCGCGCTCCTCGGCGGCGGCGCGCAGCTGCTCGGCGGCCTGCTCGGCGGCCGCGACGATCTGCGCCACGTGGCGGGCGGTGCTCTGCACCCTTGGCGCCGGCTCGTCGGGCATGACGCCCGATGGTAGGCAGCCGCCGCCGGCGCCTGCGCAAGAACGCCACCACGGCGGAACCCGCCGCGACGTGAGGCATCCTTGCCGGGTGCCGCCGGTCGCGAAGGTCGAGCCGATCACGACGGCCCGCGCACTGCGCGGCCCGTTCGACTACGTGCGCCCGGACGGCGTCGGCGTCGGCTCGGTGCTCGTCGTGCCGTTCGGCGGCCGCGACGTCGTCGGCGTCGTCGTCGGCGTCGCCGAGGACTCCGAGCTCGACGACGAGCGGCTCGCCGCACCGCGGCGGGTGCTCGACCATCAGCTACCGCGCGAGCTCGTCGAGCTCGCGGCGTGGATGTCGCGCGAGTACTGCTCGACGCCGGCGCGGGCGCTGGCGCTCGTGTCGCCCGCGCCCGGCGCCCGCCCCAAGGTCGGCTGGTGGGCGACGGCGACGGGGGTCGAGCCGGCGGGCCGTCCGCTGACCGCCGCGCAGCAGGCGCTGCTCGAGACGCTGCCGCGAGCCGTCGGCCGCGACCTCGCGGCGCTGCGGCGGCTGGAGGTCCGCGGCGTCGTGGCGCTCCAGCGCCGGGCTGAGCGCCGCCACGTGCGCCACGAGGCCGTCGGAGCGCGCCGCGCCGAGCCGCCGCCGCTGACCGGCGACCAGGCGCGCGCGCTGAGCGAGATCGAGGCCGAGCTCGCCGGCCATGCGCCCGCGCCGCTGCTGCTGCACGGCGTCACCGGCTCGGGCAAGACCGAGGTCTACCTGCGCGCCGCCGCGGCGGCGCTGGAGCGCGGCCGCGGCGTCATCGTCCTCGTCCCCGAGATCGGCCTGACGCCGCAGATCGTCTCGCGCTTCGTCGACCGCTTCGGCGACACGGTCGCCGTCCTGCACTCGCGCCTGTCGCCCGGCGAGCGCCACGACGAGTGGACGCGCCTGCGCAGCGGCGCCGCGCGCGTCTGCATCGGGCCGCGCTCGGCGGTGTTCGCGCCGATCGAGCGCGTGGGCCTGATCGTCCTCGACGAGGAGCACGACGCCTCCTACAAGCACGAGGGCGACCCGCGCTACGACGCCCGCCGCGTGGCCGGCTGGCGCGCCGAGCGCAACGGCGCGCTGCTGATCGCCGGCAGCGCGACACCGCGCCCGGAGAGCGTCCAGGCGCTGCGTCGCGTGCGCCTGCCCGCCCGTGTCGACGGCCGGCCGCTGCCGCCCGTGTCGATCGTCGACATGCGCGACGCGGCGGTGCACGGCGCGCTGCACCCCGACACGAGCCACGCGCTCGTCGACGCGGGCAAGGCGATCGTCCTGCTCAACCGCCGCGGGTGGTCGAACTTCGTCGCCTGCCGCTCCTGCGGGCGCGCCTGGACGTGCCCGGACTGCGACGTCGCGCTCGTGCTGCACCGCGCGCAGGCCCGGCTGGCATGCCACCACTGCGGGCACCGGAAGCCGATGCCCGAGCGCTGCGGCGCCTGCGGCTCGATGTCGGTCGCCCGCCACGGAGCGGGGACCGAGCGCCTCGCGCACGAGCTCGCGCAGATCGGCCACGAGGTCTTCCGCCTCGACGCCGACGTGGCAGACGCCGCCGCGCTGCTGCGCCGCTTCGAGGCCGCCCCGCGGGGGATCCTCGTCGGCACGCAGATCGTCGCCAAGGGACACGACTTCCCCGACGTGACGCTCGGCGTCGTCGTCGACGCCGACGGGACGCTGCGGTTCCCGGACTTCCGCGCCGAGGAGCGGACGTTCGCGCTCGTCGCGCAGCTCGCCGGCCGGGCGGGGCGCGGGCCCGGCGGCGGTCGCGTGCTCGTGCAGACGCTCTCGCCGAAGGCGCCGTCGATCGCCGCCGCCGCCCGCCACGACACCGACGGCTTCCTTCGCGGAGAGCTCGCGCGCCGTGAAGCGCTGCGCTATCCGCCGTTCTCGAGCCTCATCCGTGTGGTGTGCGCCGGGCCCGCGGCGGCCGCCGTGGCCGATGCGGCCGGGGCGGTGCGCGCCGCGCTCGGCGACGTCGCGGGCGCCGACGTGCTGGGGCCGGCGCCGCTGTTCCGGCTGCGCGGGCGCGAGCGCGCGCAGCTCGTGCTGAAGGCGACCGACCGGGCGGCCGCCGTCCGTGCCGTCGGCGACGCCGTGCAGCGCGTCGCCGCCTCGAGCAGGCGCCTGCGCGTGTCGTTCGCCGTCGACGTGGACCCGCAGTAGCGCCATCGCCGGCGCGGGCGATGCGCGCTTCGCCTACTGCGCGGGTGGAC
>Ga0247713_1000181_pt1 | contig 44715 bp, 41 predicted proteins | sample 21E_NmetaG_FD_189936 | JGI IMG/M metagenome (GOLD analysis project Ga0247713, IMG submission 189936) | Soil microbial communities from hillslope of Landscape Evolution Observatory, University of Arizona, Oracle, AZ, United States - 2-1-E_N | ecosystem: Engineered > Artificial ecosystem >...
TGGCGCCGGCGCCGGCCGGCCAGACCGACGACGACGCCCCCATCACCCTGGAGTAGGCGGTCCGGGGGCCTGGGCGCCCAGGCCCCCGTTTCGTCCGCCCAATAGAACGGCGGCGCCCATAGGCTGACGCGATGGCGCCGGATCTCCTGGAGTGTGAAGCGCACGGGACACCCACCCGCCTGCGCTGCGCCGAGGCCGGCTGCGACAAGCCGATCTGCCCGCAGTGCCTGGTCAAGACGGCGGTGGGGCTGAAGTGCCAGGAGCACGCCCAGGTCATCGCCCCCAAGTTCGACCGGCGGGCCCAGCGCTCGGTCATCGCCGCCGTGGCGCTGGTGGCCGTCGCCGTCGTCATCCTGTCGGTGGCGGTGTTCAACCAGAGCTCGCAGCCGACCTTGGCGCCGGACAACACGCCGGCGCCGGCCGCCTCCGGTGAGGCGGGCGCCACCGGGCGGATCGTGCCGGCGTCGGTGTACGTGGTCAACATCGACGGGTCCGGCAACCGGACCCTCACCAACCGGCCCCTGGCCTTCGACGCCCACCCGGCCTGGTCGCCCGACGGCAGCCGGATCGCCTTCGAGAGCACGGTCGAAGGCCGGCGGGCGATCTGGGTCATGCAGGCCGACGGCCAGGGCCTGCGCCGGCTGACCGAGCCCACCGGGGCGGCGGTGGACACGACGCCGGTGTGGTCGCCCCGCGGCGACCGCATCGCCTACGCCAGCGACCGGGACGGGAACTACGAGATCTACGTGGTGGGGGCCGACGGCACGGGGAGCCGGCGCCTCACCGACAACCCGGCCACCGACAGCGTGCCGTCGTGGTCGCCCGACGGGGCCCGGATCGCCTTCGTCAGCGACCGGGACGGCGAGCCGGGCGTCTGGGTCATGCGGGCCGACGGGTCGGCTCCCGCCCGCATGGTGCCCGGGCCCGCCGACCCAGGGTCCAAGCCGGTGTGGGCGCCGGAGGGACGCCAGATCGCATTCGCTAGCGACCGCGACGGTGGCAACCTCGACATCTTCGTCGCCCCGGCGGACCCGACGGACGCCGGCCCCCCACCGACCAAGCTCATCGCCAGCCCGGGGCTCGACGGGGAGCCGGCGTGGTCGCCCGACGGCTCGAAGCTGGCCTTCGCCAGCGACCGGGACGGCAGCCCCCAGGTCTACGTGGCCAACCGTGACGGCTCGAACGTGGTCAAGGTCACCACCAAAGCCCGCAGCTACACGCCGGCGTGGGCGCCCGACGGCCGCCAGCTGGCCTACATCTACGACCCGGCTCCTGGAGGCTGACGCAGGAACCTCCGGTGTATGCGTCGAACATGTAGGCAGTGGTCGAAGTCCTCAAGGTCTCCAGCAAGTCCAATCCCAACTCGGTCGCCGGGGCCCTGGCCGGCGTGCTGCGCCAGTCCGGCGCGGTCGAAGTGCAGGTCGTGGGGGCCGGCGCCCTCAACCAGGCCGTCAAGGCCATCGCCATCGCCCGAGGGTTCGTAGCCCCCTCCAACATCGATTTGGTGTGCATCCCCACCTTCGCCGACATCGAGATCGACGGCCAGAGCCGCACCGCCATCCGCCTGGCGGTGGAGGACCGGGCTCACCGTAAGGCCTCCAGTGAGCTGCCGGCGCCGGCGGTCGAGCATCTGCCGCCGGCGCCGGTCGCCGCGCCCGTGCCGCCGCCGGCCCAGGCCGTGGCCGCCCCTCTGCTGGCCTAGCAATCCCAGAGGGGCTACGTAGGCCGACCAGCGCTCGACACGGCGTGGGGTTCCGCCGGTTCCGCCCGCCGGCCAGAACTCCGACGAAGCGACGACCGCCCATGGCGGCGACCCACGGCCAGCATCACGCGTAAGACAACCGCGGAGAGCCCGACGGCCGGAATGGCCACGAACACCAGCTGCAGGGCACTCGCCAACGCCGACCCGGTCGACCCGGCCCGGATGGCGGCGACCAGCAGGTCGTACTGCCGGCCGGCGGAGTCGGCCAGGGTCACCATCAACTGAGGCAGTCGCACCACCAGCAGCACCAGGCAACCGACGAGCAGCGGCACGCTGACCAGCACCCATGCGGTCACCAGCGCCCGAGGGCCGGCGCGCAGGGTCTGGGACGGCTGTGCCAGCCGCCGGCCCGGCACCAGGCTGGCCAGCACCGGGCGTACGTACCGGAACAGGTCGGGCACGCCGGCCAGGTCACTGACGATGTAGTACCCGTCGAGCCGGACGAACGGCAGGAACTGCTGGGCGATGAGCAGGTGATGCAGGACCACCACGACGAGGACCGGTGTGAATCCGGTGATGGCGTAGACGCCGGCGAAAACCAGGATCAGCACGGCATTGAAGTAGACGCCCCCGAGGTCTGCCCGTAGTCGTGCCGACCGACTCAGCCGGTAGCAGTCGTTCAGGTCGTTGTAGAAAACCGGCCAGAGCAGGTACACGCCGACCCCAATGACGCCCGGCCTGGCGCCGGCGTACCGGCAGGCGGCTGCGTGGCCCAACTCATGGAACGCTGACGCGAGCACCGTCATGGCTGCGGCCATGAGGACCAGCGAGGGACTGTAGAGAAGGTCGTTGACGCCTGTGTCGAGGACAGTTCCGAACACCAGCCAGGCATCCAGGCACACCATGGCGGCCAGGACGGCGATGACGACCGGCGGCTCGAACAGGTGTTGCAGCCAAGTCGTCGCCTTGTTGACGACGTGCTCGGGCACGACGGCTGCACGAAGCGAGAGACCCAGCACGGGAGTTGAAGCCTCCACGCGGGCCACAGCCGTCGGCTCCTCGACCACTCGGAGTGGGCGGAGCTTCTGCTCGACGAGGTAGCTGACATCGGCCGCGCTGATGCGCCGGCCCGACTCCGCACTCATGACCGCAGCGATCTCGCCAGGTTGGCGGGTGCCGTCGAGGGTCGTCGCCAACAAGAAGAGCATCGAGGAGACCTCGACGACGCTCCCGTCACGACGCTGGATCAGCCAAGGCGCCTCTCTATGGCCGGACGCCTGGTACATGCCATGCAGCCGAGTACCTTCGACGAGACGAACCGCGCGCCGGGTCGGCCCACTGGACGACGGATCCATCAGGACGAACGTCTTGTGGGAGGGCTCACGCAGGGGCGTCACCCACGGAGCCCTCCCTCAAGAGTTAGACGCCGCCGACCGAGCCGAACAGCCAGTTCGGCCCGCTGGTGTCCACGGTGACGCCGACATCACTCACCCCGGCGAGGGGAATTCCCAGGATCGACACGCCGATCATGAGATCGCGGGCGGGAAGCTCGGCGGTGTGCTGTGCCTGGAGCTCCTCCAGAGTGAAGTCGCTGGCGCTTTCGTCGTTCATGCACGCTCCTTGTGTTTGTGGTGTTCTGAGCCCGGAATTGGACCCATCATTCCTCCGGCTCGGCCGAAGGAGGGCGGCATCAGTAGCCGCACATTGGGAAGGCGACGGCGGAGGGCGCCGTCAGGACGACGACGGCTACTGATGTGGTCCAGGCGACGACGACGCGAAGAGGCCACCTCCGTCGCCCCGGCGTAGTTGGCCCTTGGACTGCTATCATTTACTGCACCTCCTCGCGGCCACATGCGGCGGATGGCGGTACCGGTTTGCCTGTACGGCGCTGAAGGAGCCCCGGCTCTTGGGCAATGAAGGACAAGCCAGATGTCATGGGGCGATCGAACTAATTTCCCGGGACCGCCGGAAGGGACAAACCGGGACAACTCACTACTGGGACGGGAGTTGCATGTTGAGCGGGCCCATGCCGGTGGCCACTGGTGATGACTTCGCCCACTGGGTCCGGTGCTGGCGCCACGCCAACCGCTGGACCCAGGAGCGCCTCGCCGAGGCGCTCGGGTACGAGGTGTCCTACGTCGCCAAGATCGAGCGAGGTCAGCGGCGGGTCAGCCGCCAGTTCGTTGCTCGACTGGCCGAGGTGGTCGCCGTCGACATCGCCCAGCTCGAGCAGATGGCTCGCCGGCCTACGGCGAAGCTACGCCTTCCCGTCCCAACCGGGGGGATCGTCGGTCGGGAACAGGAGATCGGCGAGTTGAGCGCCCTCTTGGGGTCCGACCGATGTGTCACCCTCGTCGGAGCGCCCGGCATAGGCAAGACCGCGCTCGCCCTTGAGATCGCGTGGCGGATCGGCGAGAACTTCCGGCACGGGGCGTGCTTCGTCGGATTGGCCGACGTCTCGTCGGCCGCCTCCGTGGCTTCGTCGGTGGTGCACAGCTTGGGCCTCAGCGAGCGGGGGGCTCCAAGGCTGGAGGACCTCCTCTTCGGCGCCCTGCGCCATCAGGAGCTGTTGCTGGTTCTTGACAATTTTGAACACGTCCTCGACGCCCGTACTTTTGTCGCCGACTTGATTGGTGCGGCACCCGAGGTCCGCATACTCCTCACCAGCCGGGAGGCGTTGGGTGTCGCGTGCGAAACTTCATATTGCGTTCGTCCATTGAAGTTTCCGGCTCCCGGCGACGGAGTCCCAGATGATCTTGAGGACTACCCGGCGGTACGCGTTTTCGTCGAGAGGTCCCGCCTGGTACGTCAAGACTTCGTTCTGAGTGATGCAAATGCATCATCCGTCATGGATATTTGTGCCCGCCTGGCGGGGGTGCCGTTGGCCATCACCCTTACGGCAAAAGCGAGCCGGCTTCTTTCGCCCGCGGACATCGCCAGAGGTCTCGACGCCCGCCTCGAGCTGGACGCCGGCAGTGAGGGAGAGCCGCTCGGCCACAATCGCCTCGACGCTGCCCTGGACTGGAGTTGGGCGCTGCTGCCGGAAGCGCATCGCGCCCTCCTCGCGTCCATGGGCGTCTTCAACGGTGGCTGCTCGATCGCCGCCGCCGAGGCGGTGTGCTCCGAGGTTCATGAAGACGTCCTGCCTGCGCTCGGTGCGCTCGACCGGAAAAGCCTCATCGAAGTGCACCAGGTTGCCGGCGGGGCGTCGCGTTTCGTCTGCCTCGAACCCATCCGGCGCTATGCCCTAGCCAAGCTGCAGGAAGGAGGGCTTCTCCAGGATGTGCGCGCCCGTCACTGTGAGTACTTCCTCAGCGTGGCGGAGGTCGCCGACGCGCAGATGACCGCCGGCGACCATCAGAGCGAAGCCTGGAGGACCCTCGAAGCTGAACATTCGAACCTCGCCTCGGCGTTCGAATGGGCCCTCGAGGCATCACCGCCGAACGCGCTGAGACTGGGTGCTGCCCTTTGGCGCTTCTACTCCCTGCGGCGCATCTCCGAAGGCCGACGATGGTTGACGCTGGCGCTGGCTCGCGGATCGGCCGAACCGATAATGCGGGCACGCGCCCTCAACGGCTTGGCGATCCTGGCGCGCGCCCAGGGTGATCTTGATCTGGCCGAGGCGTCACTGGCGGAGGTGTGCGCGCTGGCGGTCGTGCCCGAAGGGCGACGGGAGCTGGCCTTCGCCCGGTTGACCCAGGGCATCGTGGCACAGGACCGGGCGCTCTATGACGTCGCCGACACCCGTTTCGCCGACGCGACCGCTCTCTACGGCGAGATCGGAGACGAACGGGGCATCGGACACGGGATGAACTGTCTGGGTGTTGTCGCCCTCCGCCGTGGCGACATCGTCGCCGCGTCCGACCGGTTCCACGCCGCGCTCGCCCTGTTCCGCAAGCTGGGTGACAGGTGGAGCGTCGCCGTCACTGCGACCAACCTCGGATGGATCGCTGAGCATGCCGGCGAGCTCGGCGAGGCCCGGGACTGGTACGAGGAGACCGACTTGATCTGGGAGCAGGCGGGGGATGAGCACGGTCGGGGCAGGTCGCTGGTGAGCCTCGGGAGGCTGGCCCGCCTGCAGCGCAGGTTCGCCGATGCCCGCCGGTTGCTGGAGGAGGCGCTCGATATCTTCCACCGGTTCGGCGACCGGCGCCTCGCAGCCGCATGCCTGGGGCAGCTCGCGGACGTGGCCTACGAGCGCAGGCGATTTGATGTCGCCGGCCGCCTACTTGGCGCCGCCAGAGCGCTTCGGGAGGGCCTCGGTACGCCCGCGTGGGCCGAGGAAGCCGCTCTCGAAGACCGTGTCCTTGGCCTTCTCCGCGACGAGGTGGGGGCGGCCCCTGTGGAGCGGGCGTACGCCATGGGGGCCACGCTGACGATCGAAGATGTCGTTGAGATGGTCCACGCCGACGGGTGGCCGCCCGTGCGCCGCCGCGGCGGTGCAGGTCGAGTCAACGGCGCAGCCCGTGCCGGCTAGGGGTGGCGCAGGGCTGGGCGAGCGATCCCCCCAGTGCCGACGGAGAGATTCGAACTCTCACTGACGACGCCCTAAACGTCGTGCCTCTGCCGGTTGGGCTACGTCGGCCGGTCCACATGATAGAGAGAAGAGCGTGCCGAGACTTCAGAAGACCCTGGCCGCCATCGCCGTCCTCAGCCTCGTGGTCCTCGCCGGCTGCAGCGGGGGCGACGACGACGACGATGCGGCGCCGACCACGGCGGCAGCCGGCGCCGGCGGTCCCACCACCACGGTCCGCCCGGTCGACACCAGCTTCAGCGGGCAGAACAGCGCCCAGTTCTGCGCCCTCGCCCGCACCTACAGCGAGCGGGCCAACGCCTTCGGCTCCAATCCCACGCCCGCCCAGTTGCGGACGGTCACCCGCGAGGGCCAGACGGCGATCACCCAGGCGGTCAACGCGGCGCCGGCGGAGATCAAGCCCGACGTCGAGGTCCTGGCCCGGGCCTTCACCGCCATCCTCACCGAGTTGGAGAAGGTGAACTTCGAGCCGGCGCGCATCCCGCCCACGGCACTCCAGCCCCTCCAGACCCCGGAATTCCAGCAGTCGACCACCCGGTTCCAGGCCTACGGCCGCAGCGTCTGCGGCATCAACTAGTCGCCCGACGCCAGCCTCCAGGTCCCGATCATCTCCTGGTCCAGGGAGAACTGCGCCGGCGGCGGGTCGCCCGACCACTTCCACGACCCCGGCAGGTCGAAGCTCAGGTTGACGACGTCGCCCCGGTGGTCCGGCAGGTTCCGCCACCGCAGCGAGTACTCCCAGCTGCGATTGCCGAGCGGCGCGACCAGGCGGGGGACGTCCCATACGACGGTGAGCGTCGTCTGGCCACCTCCGGGGGCGGCGGCCTTGAACCACCCCGAGGCGGGATGGCCGGCCAGCGCCGGCTCCTTGAAGGCGAAGGCGTCCGACGCCGACTGGTCGAGCACCGCCCCCTCGGGCCCGTAGATGGTCATGTACGCCAGCGTGCTGGCGTTGGTGAAGGGGTCGGGCGGCTCGGTGTTGGTGAGGGTGAGGCGGGTCGTCACCCGGGCCGAGCCGTCCGGGCGAAGGGCGACGTTGTGGTCGTACACCCGCCGGATGCCCCGCCCGTTCTTGGCCATGTACTCGAACTCGGAGTTGAAGAAGAAGTCGCCGGTGTGGGCCGGGAACGCCCCGTCCCACTTGCGCTCGGCCAGGACGCTCGCCACTGCCGGGTCGGTCGCCCACGCCACGGCCTCCCGAGCGTCGAACGCCTTGCCCATGGCGGCACCGAGGGGCTCCCACTGCGAAGCGGGGGCGTCGAGGAGCTTTCGCAGGACGATCTCGGCCACCACGCCCACGAAGTCCTTCCGGTTCGGGTCGAAGAGGTTGCTGTGGGTGTGGAAGTCGAGCCGCTCGATGATGTTCTCGGCGGTCACGGTCTCGCCGTACTCGGGGATGGTCACGGGCCCGACGACCCCGAGGATTCGCCCCATCACCGCCGGGGTGAAGGAGATCACGCCGTCAACCGGCCCCTCGCCCCCGGCTTGCCACAGGTTGGCGGCCAGCTGCGCCGCCTGCGGCCAGTCGGGACCGGTGTTGACGTTGGCGATGGTCCGCCGCAACGGCGGGTCGTGGTACTGGTACGGCGAGCCGACCTGCTCGACCGGGACGTCGGCCTGGGGGCGGGGGAGTGCCCACCGGTGGATGTCGTCGTACCGGTCGAGCTTGATGACGCCGCCGTCAGCGGTGAACAAGCCGTAAGTGCCGATGAAGCCGCCGGTGGGGCGCACCTCGTCGGGGTTCTGGGACAAAAAGAGGTACCGCTTCGGCCCCGACTCGCCGGCGAAGGCGATGAGGGCCGACAGCCCGTGGTCGGCCGACTGCGCCCGGGCGTGGATGCGGGGAAGCCGGGCCACCAGATCGTCCCGTGCCGTGCCCAGCGGCCCGACGAGGAACCAGTCCTTCAGCCGGCCGACCTCCTCTGACGCCTGGCTGACCGCCGCCGCCGCCGGCCCGAGCGACCGCTGGGTGTCCCGGAGAGCGGCCATGGCCGTCGAGATGGGCAGGCGCTCGTCGGCCGGGTTGATGATGGTGTCGGCGGCGTCGACGAGCCCCTGGGCGGCCGACGACAGGCTGATCCCGACGTTGGCGAAGGTGTCGACCGCCTTCACGTGCTTTCCGACCACCGGGACCAGCCTGGCCACGCTGGCGATCGGGCCGAGGGCGCTGATCTCGGAGCGGGTGTCGGTGAACGCGGCGTGGGCGACGTTCAGATCCTGGCGGGCGGCGTCGAGCTGCCGAGCCGACAGGCTGGCCTCGGCCCGGGTAAGGGCCGCCCTCCCCCGTGAGCCGGCGGAGGCCGCGGCCATGACATGGACCAGGGTGAACCCCGCCACCAGGAGGAGGGCCACGCCGGCGACACCCACGACCAGACGTCGCCGTCCGTTACGATGTGGTTTCAACACTTGCTGATGGTCGTTCCTAGGGTAAGGTTTGCCCGAGCAGGCTAGACGGGCAGCCTGGTGGTTGACCTTCGTGTGGGTCGAGCGCCAGTATTGTCCAAAGGCGGCTTCCCAGCGGGAACGGAGAAAACATGGAAAACGGCACGTTGGTGGTGGGCCCGGCGTTCGTCGGCAACCGGGCCACGCGGCACCGCGTCACGGCACTGATCGCCGCCGTGCTACTTGTCTTGGCGCTGTTCGCGGTCGTCCAGGCCGTCGACACCTCACCGGCCGGCGCAGCTGTTGCCGCCACGGCGTCGGTGGCGGGGGTGGACAACGCCCAGATCAACATCAACCAGCTGATTTGCAGCATTCTGATCTCGGTGCGCAACGCCTTCGCCAACACGCCGTTCGGCGGGTTCGTCACGCCGATCCTGAACTCGCTGATCGACAGCTTCGACTGCGCCCCATCCTAGGGTTGGCGGTGGTCGGATGACGCCACCGCACTGATGCATGCAAAAGGCCCGGCCTCTGAGGCCGGGCTTTTTTGCATTCGATGGCGACGAGCATGCGAGCCTCGACGAACCCCAAGGGCGGCACACGCAGCGGGTCTCAGGCGGAGCGCCTCGTCCTGTCCCGCCCCCGGCGGGAACCGGCGCCGTTCCCGTTCGTCGACACACCGTTCCCCGACACGCCTTCGGCGGTGTAGTACCGCGACGCGTACCCTCCGTACCCGCTCTCCTCGGTGACGCCGTTCAGGACCGCCCCGACCAGCGGTGCGTCGACCTGGTACAGCATCTCCACGGCGCGGGCGGCCGCCTTCCGGGTCGTCGTTCCCGCCGAGCTGACGAGCACGGTCGCGTCGACCCGCTGCGACAGGACCAGCGAGTCGGTGACCGGCAGTACCGGCGGAGCGTCGATCAGCACGATGTCCGCCTGGCCGGCGAGGGTTCGGAAGAGGTCTGCCGTCCGGCTGGATGAGAGGAGTTCGGCGGGGTTGGGGGGAAGGGGTCCCGAGGCGAGGAGCAGCAGCCGCTCCTGACCGGGGACGGGTTGCAGCGCACTTGCCAGCGTGACGTTCCCCAGGAGGACCGAGGTGAACCCGACGGCGTTGTCGAGCCCGAAGAACTGGTGCAGCCGGGGCCGGCGGAGGTCGCAGCACACCGCCACCGTGCGCATCCCCGAATTGGCGAAGGCGACGGCCAGATTGGCCAGCGTGGTCGTCTTGCCCTCCTGGGCGAGGGCGCTCGTGACCTGAATGAGGCGGACCTGACGATCGATGCCGAGGAATTGGATCGACGTGCGGAGGATCCGGTACGCCTCGGCCGCCGGCGACGAGGGTTCGCTCAACGAGACCACCCGGCCCTGGTCCTTCGACTTCCAGTCGGTGACCAGTGGGATGAGACCGAGCACGCCGATGCCCGGGACGGCCCGCTCGAGGTCCTCCTTGCCCTTGATCGAGTCGTCCAAGTAGTCGCGGAGGAAGGCCAGGCCGACCCCGAGCATGAGGCCGAGGACAATGGCGAGTACGGCGTTGCGGAGGGGCGTGGGCTCGAAGGGCTCGTCAGGCGTCGACGCCGGCGTGACCAGTTGCGCGCTGCCGCGGGCCAATGCGCTGTCGACCTGGAGCTGGTCGAGACGTTGCTGGAAGAGCCCCAGCTGGCTGATCAGCGAGTTCCGCCGCTGGGTCACCGTGGCCTCGGCCGCGGCGCGCTGCGTACAGGCGTCGGGGGTGGTGCGGGCGTCGACGCAGGGCGGAAGGTTGGCCGTCGTGGAGCTCAAGCTGTCGATCTGCAGCTGGATGTCGGCAATTTTGGTCTGGACTTCCTCGCTGGCGGCGGCGAACTCGTCGAACGCCTGCTTCCGGCGGAAGTCGATGTAGGCGTTGGCATAGGCATTCGCCACGACTGGTGCGCGGGCGGCGGTGGTGCTCTCGGCCCGGATAGTGATGAGGTCTGTCTCGCCCACCGCGTCGACCGTGACGCTCGGCGCATCGCCGATCTTCTGGCGCACCAAGTCCTTGACCGGCTCGGTCTTGATGACCTCGATCTCGGTCTCGACAGCACGGACCGGGTTGATGTTGGTCACCGACCGGGTGCTGAAAAGCGATTCCGCCGACTGCTGGCGCAGGAGGAGCTTTGCCGTCGCCGCGTAGCGAGGCGTCTGAAGGTATGAGACGGCGAGCGCCACGCCGAGGACGACGGCGACGGCGACGGCGACGATGGACCTTCGCCGGCGGAGGACCTGCAGGTAGTCGCGCAGGTTGACTTCAGCCGGCGCCTCATGAGGAAGCACCCGTGAAGCGTAGCCCGGCGCCGGTTTTCGGGCGGTGCGGCGACATAGTGGCCGTCGGACGGCATGCCCCGTTTGGTGAGGATAGAGTGGCCCACTCGAGAGCGGGTTTGCTATTTCGGCGTGAGAGCTTCGCTTCAGACGGAAGGCGGACGGGGTCATCAGCATGGATGCAACAGCGTGGCGACGAACTTCGACTGAGGGCAGGGCGGTGACATCACCGGGCGCGGTCATTTCGTTGGGCCGGAACGAAGTTTCAGCGAGTGGGGCATGCGGGTGGCACGACACATCCGGTGACGGTTCCAGCCGGTCAGGACTCGGCATCCTCGATGCTCGATAGTGCGCGTCTGAGGCCCAGCGCGGCGGCGCATCGTCCGTCGCCGCCTCAGCCCGCCGCCAGGCTGTCTTCGAACTCGTGGCGCCACTACGCGTGCGCGGTGGCCGCCCTGGACTCCGTCGCGGTGGTCCTGGCTGCTCTTCTCGCCCAACTCGTGCGGTTCGGGGGGCTCGGCACCTCGGCTACGGGCAGGGTCGGCCTGTCGTACATGGCCGTGGCGTTCGCCGCCGCTCCGGCCTGGGTGATGACCATGACGTTCGGCGGTGCCTACGACCGTCGCTACTACGGCTGGGGGACGGAGGAGTACCGGCGAGTCTTCGACGCGGCCGTCCGGTTCCTGCTCGTCGTTGCGCTGATCGGCTTCCTGCTGAAGATCGACGTCGCTCGCGGTTTCGTCGCCATCACCATCCCGGCGGCGACGGTGCTCACGCTGGTCGGCCGGTACGGCCTCCGCCAGTGGCTCCACCGGATGCGGCGTCACGGCCGGTTCATCAAGCGGGTGCTGGTGGTCGGCTCCCAGGCTGCGAGCACCGATCTCGTTCGCCAGCTCCACTCCGCCCAGAGTGGCCTGGTCGTCGTAGGGGCCTGCGCACCGGATGGCGTGCAAGCGCTCCAGGTCGGCGACGAGGGCATCCCGGTCCTCGCCGAACCACGGTTGGCGCTCGATGCCGTCGTGGCCGCCCAGGCCGACGTCGTCGCCATCGCCGATACCCAGTCGCTGTCAGCGGGCGCGCTGCGCCGCCTGGCTTGGGAGCTCGAGGGCACAGGCGTGGACCTGCTCGTGGCACCGGCGCTCACCGACGTGGCCGGTCCGCGCGTCTCGGTCCGAGCGCTCTCCGACATCCCGCTGCTGCTCGTCGAGGAGCCCGAGATGAAGGGCACCAAGCGGATCGTGAAGACAATGTTCGACCGTGTTCTCGCCGGCGTGGGCCTGGTGGTCCTGCTGCCGCTGATGGTCGCAATAGGGATCCTCGTCCGCCTGACGAGCCGCGGTCCGGCGCTCTTCCGCCAAGTGCGGGTCGGCCTGGGCGGGCGGCACTTCGTCATCTGGAAGTTCCGCACGATGGCCATCGATGCCGAGGCCCGGCTGAGTGACGTCATCCACCTGAACGAGCACGACGGCCTACTGTTCAAGGTACGCAACGACCCCCGGGTCACCCGTCTCGGCCGGGTGCTCCGCCGGTGGTCTCTCGACGAGCTTCCGCAGCTCTGGAACGTGATGCGGGGCGACATGTCGATCGTCGGGCCGCGCCCACCGCTCCCCAGCGAGGTCGAGCGCTACGACGGGCAGGTCCGGCGGCGTCTCCTGGTGAAGCCGGGTCTCACCGGTCTGTGGCAGGTGGGCGGCCGCGCCGGCGTGCCCTGGGAGGAGGCCGTGCGCCTCGATCTCTACTACGTCGAGAACTGGTCGCTTTCGATGGACGCGATGATCCTGGCGAAAACCGTCACAGCCGTCCTGCGCGGCCATGGTGCTTCCTGAGTGCATTCGCGCCATGCCAGTGGAGGTCGGCGGCGCCTCGGTGGTCCTGACTTGTCCGCCGCACCAAGAGGATGAACGACCGCTCTAGGGTCAACGAGGAAACTGCATACTCGGCCGGCTTCCATCCGGAGAGACGTGTCATCGTCGTCACGCACAACAGCAGTCAGGAGATCTCTAATTGCCTGTCGGCTCTCGATCGGGAGGACATCGTCGTCATAGACAACGACTCGTCGGACGGCACTACGGAAATCACTACGGCTCTCAGTCGAACTCCTGAATACGACGGGCGTCTCACCCTGATAAGAAACTCGAAAAACGTCGGTTTTGGCGTCGCCGCCAATCAAGTGATCCGTTCGACCGACAAACGAGATATCTTACTCGTGAACCCGGACGTCGTCCTTACCAGTGATGCGGTCGACTGTCTCGCACGAACTGCGCATGACACGGGTGCGGGTATCGTTGCACCCCGATTACTGAATCCAGACGGCTCCGTCCAGGAGTCCGCCCGAAGGTTCCCGAGCGTCCCACGGCTGGTTGCTCGGCGTACCCCGGTTGGGAAGACGGCCACGGGGTCACGCTGGCTAAGCAACTATCTCGCGCCATCCTACTCTTTCGGTCCCGTCGAGGTCGATTGGGTCATTGGAGCAGTGATGTACATCCAGCGTGTCGCAATCGAGGCCGTCGGAGGGTTTGACGAAGCTTTCTTTCTCTACGGTGAGGACGTCGACCTTTGCGCACGCACCTGGAAAGCAGGGATGCCAGTTGTTTTCCACGGCGAAGTGTACGCAACCCATAGTTACGCCCGGGCATCGAAGCGCACATTCGACTTTCGGCGGCCCGAAACCCGCCATCATTGGATGAGCATCATACGGCTTGCGAGGCGATATCCCAAGCAGTTCTTTCAGAGCCAGCCGATGGAGCGTAACGCCCTCCGTGCAACAACCGTTGATGAATGCCGAGCGCCAAAATGATTTTGCAGCTCCCGGGGGAGACCGGTCCGATCGACCAACCACCCAGAGCCGTCGTACGTTCGGCGCATTCGGTGTAACGTAGCGCGTTAAATGATAGTGACCGGTGCTCTTAATCGACTTCGCCGAAATGGCGCATCATCTGGGCGTGTGACGTCAGACCACCGGATCCTTTTCCTTACGTCTTCGGCGAGCTACTATGGTTCAGAACGGGCCCTGATAGAACTCATAGTCGAGCTTCGCCGCCTCGGGGCAATGGTTTCTGTGATCGTGCCGTGCGACGGTCAACTACGCCAAGAGCTGCTCTCTCTTGGTGTAGCGGTGATAGTTCAACCACTCCAAGTGATTTGCCGGGCCGCATCCCTCTGGGACGCCTTACGATTCTTGCGTGCTGCTGTATTGCCGAGTCAGGAACTGCTCCTCTCAGCGCAGCGGTTCGCCCCAACAGTTGTGTACAGCAACACTTCACATATCGTCGATGGCCCCACCATCGCCCGGCGTCTTTCCGTACCTCATGTATGGCATCTGCGAGAGATTGAACGTAGCTCACCAATTATTAGACGCGCCTTCGGACTATGGCTGCTCGCCAGCGGTAGTAGCGTGTTTGCTATTTCGCAATCAGTTCGAGAGGCTTATTATGGCAAATGGTTCCGACGTCCAACAGTGGTTCACGACGGCATCGATCTCGCAAGGTACTCCTCAGGAAAGCGATACGTCGCTCCTAAGGAGTTTAGCGACGCACGGCCGCTCAGAGTTCTTTGTGCAGCACGAATCACTCGCTGGAAGGGCCAGCATATAGTCGCCTCGGCGATCGAGAAACTTTGCGAGTCCGGCTATCCAGTCGTGCTACGCATAGTCGGAGACGCGTTGTCGGCGGCCGACGAGGCATATCTCGCAGAATTGCGGGAACGAGCAGCGACGAGCAGGGGATCGATCATGATCGAGGGCGGTGTCGGTGATATTCGACCCCTATTGTCATGGTGCGACGTGTTAGCGCACATGTCAACGGCTCCTGAGCCATTCGGTCGTTCCGTCGTCGAAGCCCTTGCTTTCCCTCGGGCCGTAATTGCGTCCGCGGCTGGAGGGCCGATCGAGGTTCTTGGCGAACGAGCGGGAATACTTGTACCTCCAGCGAATGCGAACGCCGTGGTGTCCGAGATTGTAAGGCTCTTGGCGCACCCAGCTCTGCTGGAGGACTACTGCACGCGGGGAGCTGTTCGTGCACGTGAGTTCTCCGTGAGTGCTACTGCTGCGAAGGTGCATAATGTGTTATCCGGTCTCTCTCATGGTTAACAGGCGCTGGGATTCCAGTGAAGCGGCGCCCCTAGGAGGCCATCCGGCACGGGTCCTAAAACGCGTTCTGGCTCGCGCTCGCCCAGGCTCGTCTGTCGACGACTCGTGGTCGAACGTTGCACTGGTCTCGCAAATACTGACCTGGCTGGGGAACGTTGTCCGTGGTTCAATCGCACTGATCGGGATTAGTGGAGGTGCCCCCAGGCTTTGCGAGCGGGGCGTTATTGTGCATGGCCGACGTAACTGCCGCATCGGCCGATGGACCATTCTTGAGCGGGGCACAACTCTTCGGGCTCATGGCGGGAGCGGAATCCAACTGGGCGACGGCGCGGTAATTGGCAGCTTCAGCATCCTGGAAGTAAGCTCAGGTCTTGCTCGTAATGCTGGGTGGATAAGGATCGGCAATCGGACGTGCTTAGGAGACCACTCCTATGTTGGCGGAGCTGGGGGCGTAAGCCTCGGCGATAACGTCCTCTGCGGACAGTATGTATCTTTCCATTCGGAGAACCACAATTTCTCTGATGACGGACGACTGATTCGTGAACAGGGCGTGACGCATCTTGGAATCGAAGTGCAGGATGACTGTTGGATTGGTGCTGGCGCTACCATTCTTGATGGCGTCGTCATTGAGCGGGGAGCCGTCATCGGTGCAGGGGCGGTCGTGACAAAATCTGTGTCTGCTTTCACAATTGTGGGTGGAGTCCCAGCACGCGTTATAGGAAGTCGCTTGGGTCCTCAAGCACGCGCTCTGTCTGTCAATGCGGATGGCAAGCTGGGCGAATCGTGACCGAGCCGCGCTCGCTCGTCATCGCTGGAGCACAGCGCTCGGCGAGTACGTCACTTGCTGAGCATTTTGGACGCCACCCAGCCGTTGCGATGGCCCCGCGGGAGGTCCTGGCACTCGAGGACCCGTACTACCCCAAGCTTCTACCCGCCCTCGTCCGACACGTCCGTGACGCGCATCGGCAAGGACTGGTTGCCGGTCTCAAGCGCCCAGAGTTGCTGCACCGACCAGAGGGAGCGGAGCGCTTGGCGGCGCACGTCCCAAATCCAGTCGTGCTGATTAGTCTGCGCGAGCCGATCTCGCGGACGGTGTCAGCGTACCATCACTACGTTCGCAACGGTCTCATTCCCAACTGGCCGGTGGAGAGAGGACTCTCGCATCTCCTTGACCGACGAAATCGTCGACTCTCATGGAAACCGGGAGATCAAGTCCTGGCATATTCGATGTATGCGGAAAGCGTACGCCGGTACGTGGATAATCCGGCGCTTCGCTCGATCGTCATATTTCAGGAAGAGTTGGTAGTCGAGCCGCAAACTGTTGTGAACGATGTCCTCCGCCATCTTTGTCTGCCCCCATCAGATCTCGGTACCCTTGTTCGGGCGAACGCCGCGCCGAGGCTCGATCGCATCGGGCTAGAGCGATTAGCGAACCGCATTGGCTACGAGGTCAGGGCTGAAGCCGAGTACTTTGAGGTCACCCCCATGCTTGTGCGTCGCGGTGCTTCGAAAGCGCTGCGCGTAATCGCCAGGCGCCTCCCGTCCATGCAAGGAAGTAATCGTCCCGTGAGTGAGGAGCTGCGCCGACGGCTCGGTGAGCATTTCGCCGACGATGTGCTCAACCTTGAGCGCCTACTGCATCGCCCGGTACCACCCGTCTGGCGAGCGGAACTGATGCTGTGATCTGAGCGATCACCCCGTCGACTGGTAGAGTCTACGCTACAGGATAGCTTGCAGCTATAGAGTGACGGTAGCTCGTTCCTACCTAGCTGGAGTGCCATCGCCGTATGGTGAGACGACCGCAAGGAATGTCGGAAATTCACAGGATCCGTAACACTCCCGATGGATGACAGTGGCGAACTGAGATCAACCGTGCGCGCACGATCGGGGCGCAGTCGACAAGAACCGCCGCACCTCGCGCGCCGACCACACATCCGTGGCGAACTGCCGTTACCCCTTGTTGGGATAGAGCGGGGTGGGCAGATGATCCGGCTTTATAACAACTGGCCGATCGCCCTTGGAGACCGCCTCGGACTTATCCGGGGACGCCAGCTGCTGTATTCTTTGCAAGACCGCGTCGGTACAGCAGCGCTTCTGGCGCGAGCGAACGGCTGCGACGTTCGCACGATTAACGAGATCTGGCTTGGCGGGCTGTACATCAAACCGCTGGGTAACCACGTCGACCGGGCTTCAATTATTGTAGACATAGGAGCGAACTGTGGATACTTCGCTGTCTACGCAGGCCGACACCTTCCGGGGTCGGAAATCGTTTGCTTCGAACCGGAGCGGGACAATCGGCGCCTGGCATCCGCTAATATCGCACTTAATGATATTGATGCAACGATACGTCACGAAGCGATAGTGCCCGACAGCCGCACTAGTGTATCGCTCCATCTTTCGAACGATCCACGACTACACACAACAGTCGAGAAGAGCAATGCAACGGCTCACGGGATTGGTACTTCTAGGTACTCCGAGAAAAGTACGCATGTCCCTGCAGCCAATATAAACACCGTCCTTCGGGAGATCCTCAGGCGAGGTAGGATCACATTGCTAAAGATTGATGTGGAGGGGATTGACCTAGAGTTGGTCGCTGCCATGGACGATGACGTGCTGGCCGGCGTCGACCATCTTGTAGCAGAAACCGAGTTACGAGAAACAGGTGATGTGACTGACCGGCTGACCGCCGCCGGGTTCCGTGTCACGGAAGAAATGCAGCTGCTGATGGCCTCAAGAGCCGGCTTGTGAGCGCATGAGCAGCGCGACGGCCCGAAGCCCCGAGGTTTTAGCTGGTGGGTATTCGAAGGACGATGGCACTGTCGAGTTCTACGGTAGAATTCAAGCGCTTCTTCCGGCCAAGGCCGTAGTATTGGACTTTGGCGCTGGACGTGGAAGCTGGCGAGAGGATCGGTGCCTTTACCGCCGCACCCTCAGTGAACTTGGCGGAGGGGAGCGCTTCGTTGTCGGAGCAGACGTCGATCCTGCCATCGCTCAGAATACTGGCGTTGACTGTGCTGTGCTGGTGGGTACCGACGGTAAGCTCCCGTTTCGAAGCGCGAGCATTGACGTTGCCGTAGCGGATTGGGTGCTAGAGCACCTAGAATACCCCGGCGCCTTCGCTGCTGAAATGGAGCGGATTGTACGCCCGGGCGGCTGGCTGTGCGCTCGTACCCCAAATCGATGGGGCTACGTCGGCATTGGTAGCCAACTCATTCCAAACGCTGTCCACGTTCCGCTGCTGAGGAGACTCCAACCGGAGAGACGCAAGGCCGATGTCTTCCCTACGCGCTACCGGTTGAATACGATGGGCCGTATCGTTGGCCATTTCCAACAGTCATCTTGGGAGCATGCTGTTTACAGGTTCAACCCGAACGTTGACTATGCTGGGAAGTCGGCTGTAATGTCCGTAGCGTTAGCGATGTGGCAACGTATTGTCCCGTCAGCGCTTGCAACGGACCTCTTCGTGTTCCTGCGCCGTCGTTGAGAGGGTCGCTGTCCTGAAAGCACTGAAGTTGCCCTCGTTTCGACGACTCAGGATGGTGCCGATCGGCGGCTTGCACTGATCCAAGACTGTCCTGAGAAGACGTGACGGATACACCAGTAGGGCCGAGGCGGATGGCGGCGATATGGATATCTGTCTCGCAAGCCGTGAACGCGGGGACGAACGTACTTCTTACCTTTCAGCTTGCCGCCGTCTCGTCCGTAAGCGAGTTTGGTGCGCTCGCAATTGGACTAACCATCCTTCCGTTGGCAGTCGCCGGAATGCGAGGGTTTTCTTACGAACCCGCAGTCGTCCATGGTGATCTATCTCGCCGAGCAGCTTCGCGAGTATTAGGCGATTCCGCCGTCGCCGGCGGTTTCGTCGCACTCGCCATCGTCGCAGTCGTACTGCTATTGAAGGCTCCGGCGGGAGTAGGCGTGCTTCTAGGCGTCGGAGCCCTTGCCGCCGTCGTCCAGGATGGTGCGCGTTGGTTACTTTTCGGCGCGGGTCGTCCCAAGGCGGCAGCATCGTTAGACTTCCTTTGGGGCGGGGTACAAGCGACGGGACTCGTCGTATTCGGCGGGTCGACGGTTGAAATTGCGGGTGCGTGGACCCTCGCGGCGCTCGTGTCGGCGGCTGTGGGCGCAGTGCTTGTCTGGAGGGGCGCCACTCCAGGCGGCTCGCGCGCCACCCGAGTGTGGCAATGGGGTGTTGAGTATGTGGTGTCAGCGGGCGCGATTCAATTAGCAATTCTGATGGCTCCCCTTACCGGGGGTGTAGAGGTGGCCGGTGCACTGCGCGGAGCACTGACTCTGCTCGGAGGGGCTTCCGTGCTGCTCGGAGCGGGTCAGCAGATCGTGGCTGGGCGTCTAAGAACGGTGGACGACTCGGGCCTTTGGGCGCTCGGGGTGCGTCTTGCGGCCGTCCTCGGCTTGCTCGTGGCAGTAGCCTGCGTACCGCTGTTGTTCATTAGCGAGGCACTCGGGGCGGCACTTCTCGGCGAAACGTGGCAGGCGAGCCGAGCCGTCGTGCCAATTCTTGTTCTACAGAAGATTGCGGGCGCTATAGGTACCGCTCCAGTGTTTGTTCTGCGGAAGCGGCTCGGGCATACCGTCGGGGTCTGGTGGCGATCCGGATTGACAGCCGCAGTCCTCGCCGGAGTGTTACTCGGTTCTGCGCTAGGGTCCGCCCAAGGCGCCGCTTGGGCGCTGACCGCAGGCGCGATCGTAAGCGTCCCGATCTGGATGCGGATGTTGTATAACGCGAGCCGATCTTCAGCCGTCACAGCCATACCTGCGTCTGGGCAGCTGCCCTCGGACGGGGGAGTAACACCGGAGTAGCCAGACAACTGCTTGATCCGGCGTATTCAGCACTAAGCTCGGCATACTGATCACGGAGGGAAGAATCCCAAGCCATGCGGTTTCGCAGAGAGAGTTGTCAGCGCATTCTGGTTCTCACGAACGAACGGTGGCGTAAGGGTCTATAACGGCGGCCGGCTAAGCTTAACTGCGGGGCCGTTAGAGCAATGTGCGTGAAAGGCGGGCGCTCAAAGCGTCGGTCAAGCGGTTGCGCTCTCGCGCTGGTAGAGCCACTCGAATGCGACATTAGCCCTGTTCTCTGGCCGGACGACTTGGCGAGGCGTCCGGCAAATAAGCTGGAAAGCGCTCGAATCAGGGACTATCTCAGAACCTAGCGTGTTGATTGACTCCGCATCGTTGGGTAGACGATATCGAAATCTCGTCTCGTGGTTCACATGGAAAAAGTAACGCCCGCACAGTCGCTCGATTTGATTGACGTAATAACGGCACGTTAGAGAATCCATCTCTGAGAACGAGAATGAGTTGAATATGAGGTCCGCCGAAAGATCGGGTAACGAGTCGATTGCCCAGTGCGGTTGTATGTTGACTAAAGCACCATCGGGTGTAGGTTCACCGAACAGAGCCACTCGTTGTTCTCCAAGCGAAGCCATGAGAATATAGCCAGAGAGAACGGACACCTCAGGGAGATCTAAAATCGTGTAGCTGCTAACGCTACCGCCGCTGAGCGCCAAGAATTGATACGCCTGTCCACCCATACCGGCACCGATTTCAAGGATGCGACATGGCCGCGATGCTGGGAAGAGCTGAAGCAGCCGTGTCGCGTAATAGGCCTTCTCTAGAGTCTCGATCTGTACGAGCCGCCCGCCGACCCACGCGCCATGGGGGTTGCCTGCGACTGGACTAGCCACGTCGTCCCAGTCTGGCCGGATTCGCTCAATGCGATCGCGATGGGCCGCCCACAGGGCGCGGTAGTAGGCGGAGACGAGCGGACGAGGGACTCGTTCTACATCGTCTCGGGTGCCACCGACACCGGTCGACATGGGGTCCCGATGGATGTTTTCAAGAAGAATCCGAAGTTCTTCAACCCGCGCCTCGCGAAGGATTCGTCGTAGTCGCCCATAGTGCAGGTCGAGCCACTCCGCCCAGACGCCCCGCACCTCGAGTTCGGGCGGGCAAGACCGTGCCCCTGCTGCTTCGGCGGCGTTGAATGACAAGATGAGACGGTTGAGGGCTACGTCGGAGCACCGTCGCTCCAAGCTTGTTCCACGGTGATCTCGAAACCCGGTGGTGAGATCAAGAGAGCGATCAGCCTTTGACAGCCGATGATTCGCAACAAGCGAGATAGCGGGGACTGCGAGCATGTTACGTGCGTGACGGCGGGCTTTCGTGCCGAAGGTGCGGTCCCGAAGAGACCGTCTGACTTTACGGTTGACTACTCTCACGTAGTCGGACCACTGTTGAAGCATGCCTTGCACCGGCAAATATTAGCGGAAACATGCCTGCCGCACAGGAGTCCCGGATATCGCCGACCCACCGAATCAGAAGCGGCCACTCTTCCGCGGCGCTGCTCCAGCCCATGATCAAGACACCGACCTTGCTCGGGCGGAACTGATGACGTCCGACGCGAAGTGGTGCCCCGCGCCGAACGTCGGTGAGAATAGCGACCCGCACGAGCTTGAGCCGCAACGCACTCGGGACCCCAGGCCCGTGTCGTCTTACATTCCGTAGATGTGCCCGCTTGGCGAGCGAGTAGGTGCTCGGGGGCGGGCAGGCAGACTTGGAGTGCTGCGTTGTTTGCGCTTTGTGATGAGGCCGTTCATCAGAAGTGTAAAGAGGATTAGAGATCCGCCAAGAGCAGCCGTATTGAGTGCGTCAGCGCGGACGAGATTCGGGAACACTCCGGCAGAAAGCGACAACACGAGGAGTGACATACCGCCACGACGCGACGTACGGATGAGTGTCCCGTAACCCCACCCGGCGAGAGCGCCTGCGAGAGGGGGCCCGATCCATCCGAGATTATACCGAGCCTCTCCAAACATCGAGATTCCTTCGTATGTCACACCTCGGGCGTAGCGTGCTGGAAAGAACCGACGGGTAAATGCGCGATTGCCCCCCTCTAATCCTGCAGGCGGGGTGCTCGGAAGTGCAGAGAGGAGCGCAGCGACGTAGGTCTCGCCATTACCCAACCGGCCGCCGGCCTGTTCGAGGATGACCAGCTTGTCGTATGCCGAGACGTCATACTTCGTGATAAGCGCCACGGGGTCGCGCAAGGCTGAAGCCACCAATGCGACTGGTGCCTCATCTCGGCCCCCGGAGACAAATGCTTCCCGAGTAGCAACTCGCACGACCCCTAGCGCTGCGGTTGACACAATAAGGACAGCGGCAAGGGTCCACTTTCGGGGCCTCCCGAGGCGGTGAGTTGTCAAGGTTAGTAGGGCGACGCTGATAATGATTATCTCCGCTCGGCCACCGAGCACAAGAAGGTGGACAGCCAAGAACGCGGAGTATCCTCCGGCTAGTATGAATCTGGTAGACCAACGCCGTAACGCGTATATTGGGAGGCTTGCGACTGCGACCAAAACGCCAACTCCAGCGAGGTTCACCAGTAGATACGCGTATCCGCTCCGGACGTTCTGGCGCCCGAAGTCCCCTGTAAGTGCACCGCCGACAGAGCCAAGCTGGAGCGCGATTGTGGCCGATACTACAACCGATACGACGGTGAGCATACTGAGAGGGAGACCTAGCACGGATGGGTGATCCGTCGAGTCATAGCGTTGCGGTGGATCTGGAGGGCTATGTCGTTGTAGTGAAGGTAACTGCGCACCGGGCTGAGCCGAGAGTCGGCAAGCGGCTGCGAACGCGGCGATACCTGCGAATGACAGGAAACTAGCCATTATCAGTCCGCCCGTGTCGGCGTGAGTAAGGGGCCGAACGACCGTCGCCTCCCATCCGAACTGATTCGACGCAACAATTCGGAGAGGGCGGAGACAGTATTCAGTTCCAAGAGTTGCGAGGAATACCATTCCCACCAGGGCCGCATCCAAGCCGCGCCGCGCCAAGTACCGGTAAAGGAGGTATGTTACGATAACGCTTCCGATGGCAGTTCCAACGACGAAGGACTCTACAAAGAGATCAGACATTCGTTGCGTGAAAGGCCGGTCCAATAGCCAGCACGTGTGCCCAGCGAACGCGAGGTGGAAAGGAGCAGGTAGAGGGTGATGGAGGCAGCCCGGGGGTGACCACGAGGGTCATCATGGCGCGACCCGCCGCCGAAATCAAAGTGTTTCGCGGCCGATTGGGGCGCGATCGCCTGTCCGTCGGAGCACGACCCGTATCACCGGTTCGCACAGAAGTCGGGTAGAACTGAGACTACCTCAAGCCCGTGGTTGGGCGGTACGGCGACAATTGTCTGGGTGTAACCACCCGGCTCGGACAGGTCTGATGAGGACCGCACGCTTACGTACACGCTAGGGCGACTCTGAGAAGCAGGGAAGGGTCAGCTCGGAGCGGACGCCTCCCAACAGGAGGTGACCAACGCAGCCGCTCCTGCCCCCGGCAAGGGCTTGAGCTGCCCGGCGTGGGTTGGCGCTGCGGCCTGGAGCCCCGGATGACCGAATATCGTGAGGATGATCAGCGAACCGATCCCGACGGACATCACCCCTTACGGCGAACCACCGGTGCGCCGAACATGGCTTTTAAGCAACGGGCACATCGACAACCCGCGAGTCGGGTGCCGGAGCGTTTACGGCGTCATAGCGTTGTGTCACGTCTCCGGCGACACGAAACGACAACATCCAATACGGCCCTAAGCAGCATGCCCGGGCCCGGGCCAGCGAGTGCTTAGAGAAGGACGCCGGAGATGGGGCCGACTGCAGAGGACCCGGCAAAATTTCTCTTCGATGTGCCTTGTCGGAGGCGTACGGCACTGCCCATGGACTCATCACGACCGATATGACTGCGTCGCTACTTGCAAGCGCTTCAGGCTCGACGGCGAAAGGACGGTCATGTTGAGCACCTTTCGCGCGTGTGCGCCTACACCGGTCATGTATAGGGTGAAGTCAGGGGAAGGCCATCCAGTGATAGCGCAAGTCAACCCCGTCGCGCATTTTATGATTGAGTATGCACGAATACGGTGGCTGCAAGCTCTTGACGGCAGATCAGTAGATCCGGCAGCCACGGGTCAGGTTGGTTGTAGACGAGGCGGGTCCCGTCGATTCTTGATGCGTGTAGCCCAGCGGCGATGGCTACAGCAACCGGCGCTGCAGAATCCCACTCGTACTGCCCGCCGGCATGCAAGTAAATGTCGGCGTCACCGAATATGACGGCGGCAGCTTTAGCTCCGGCAGACCCCATTGGAACGATTGTGGCGCCGAGGGACTCGGCGACCATTGTCGCGACCTTGGGTGGTCGGGTTCGACTCACAACCATCCGCAGCGGAACTCCCGATCGACCACGGGTGGTGGGCGGAGGGAACGTCGCAATTGTGCAGCCGAATCCGGGAAGAGCGAGGGCACCAGCCACCGGGGTACCGTCGGTCACCAGCGCCACGTGCACCGCCCAGTCGTTCCGTCGCTCACGATATTCTCGGGTCCCGTCGAGGGGGTCGATCACCCACACACGGGAGGCGCTCAAACGATGCTCGTCAGTAGCCGCTTCCTCTGACAGCACAGCGTCACCTGGGCGTTGCGCTGCCAGCTCTTTGATTATGTGGTCATGTGATCGACGGTCGGCCTCGTCCAGCGCCAAGTCCGGCGAACGGTTCCGAAAAGAAACGAGGAGCTCCGCAGCGCTCGAGGCGACGGAGCTGGCTAGATAGTGGTCGGCTGGCTCAATCGGCACTCCGTTCATGCTCCACCCTGGCGGCGTCTGCGAGTTATCACGCGACTTGAAGGGCCCATATGGAGGTCGTCAGTGTGAAGGACTCACCGGGACACACCGGCCAACAATACAAGTGCTCTGGCCCCGGTGCCGCTTGCGCGCTCCCTGCCCTGTACTGGTGGCGACCCCGCTACCCTCGTCGGCATGCCCCCCACCTTCACGAACGACACCTTCATCGGCGACCGGTCCAGCGAGGTGTACTCCCGGCTGCTCAAGGAGCGCATCGTCTTTCTCGGCACCGACGTCAACGACCAGTCGGCCAACCTGATCTGTGCCCAGCTCCTACTGCTGCAGTCCGAGGACCCGGACCGTGACGTCTACCTGTACGTGAACTCGCCCGGTGGGTCGGTCTCGGCTGGCATGGCCATCTACGACACCATGCAGTACGTCAGCTGCGACGTGGGCACGATCTGCCTGGGCATGGCGGCGTCGATGGGCCAGTTCCTCCTCTGCGCCGGCACGCCGGGCAAGCGGTACGCCCTGCCGCACTCCCGGGTGCTGATGCACCAGCCGTCGGCCCAGATGCAGGGGGCTGCGGTCGACATCGCCATCCACGCCGAGCAGATCGTCTACACCAAGCGGATCATGGCCGAGCGCATCGCCCAGCACACCGGCCAGAAGGTGGAGCAGATCGAGCTCGACTTCGACCGTGACCGCTGGTTCACCGCCGAGGAGGCCAAGGACTACGGCATCATCGACCACGTCATCTCCCGGGCCGCCCAGGTAGCCGCCTGACCGGCGGCGGCCGGCGGTGAGGGTCGCAGTCACCGGCTCGGGCGGCCTCATCGGCGGCGAGCTGGTGGCCGAGCTGGGCCGGCGGGGTCACGAGGTCACCCGCCTCGTCCGCCGGCCGGCAGGGGACAGCGAGGCGTCGTGGGACCCTGCCGCGGGCACCATCGAGGCGGGGAAGCTGGAGGGCCACGACGCGGTGGTCCACCTGGCCGGCGTGGGCATCGGCGATCACCGGTGGACCGACGACCACAAGAAGGCGGTGCTGGACAGCCGGGTCCAGGGGACCGGTCTGCTCGCCCGCACCTTGGCGGGGTTGTCGTCGCCTCCGCAGGTGTTCGCGTCCGGCTCGGCGGTCGGCTTCTACGGCTACGACAGCGGGGACGAGGTGATGACCGAGGCGAGCGCCCGGGGGAGCGGATTCCTGGCCGAGGTGGTCGAGGCGTGGGAGCAGGCGGCCGCCCCGGCAGCCGACGCCGGCATCCGGTTGGTGACCTTCCGTAGTGGGGTGGTGCTGACCGCCAAGGGCGGGGCGCTGAAGAAGCAGCTCCTGCCGTTCAAGGCCGGGATCGGCGGCCGCCTCGGCAGCGGCCGGCAGTGGTTCAGCTGGATCTCGCTGGAGGACGAGGTGGCGGCGATTTTGCACCTCCTGTCCGCCGCCGACATGAAGGGACCGGTGAACACCACCGCCCCCGAGCCGGTGACCAACGCCGAGTTCACCGCCACGCTGGCCCGGGTGCTCAAGCGGCCGGCGTTCATGCCCGTGCCCACGCCGGCCCTCCACGCCCTGTTCGGCAGGGAGATGACCAAGGAGATGCTGCTCGGCGGCCAGCGGGTGGTGCCGACGGTCCTCCAGTCGGCGGGGTTCTCGTTCGCCCACCCGACGCTGGAGACGGCGCTTCGCGACACCCTCGGCCGCTGAAGACACCCGTAGCCCCCGGGGACGGCGCTTACCCTGGTCTCGTGCCTGATCCGGCGAACAAGGCGCCCCAGCGTCAGCGGCGAGCGAACTGGGTCGCCCTTCGGACGTTGAGACAGCGGCCCCGTGTCGCCGGCGAGACGGCGGATGGAGAGACCGTCTATGAGGTCGACGAGGTCCGGCTGCTTCTCCGGGGCGAGTCGCCGCACTTCACCCGGGTCGTGCAGTGCTCGAAGTGCGGCCGGGACGTCCCAGGCGCGCCCGTCCTCACCCCCGAGGATCTCGATCGAGCGCCGTCGCCGGTCATCTGCAAGAACTGCGTCCGCGATGCGGGGATCACGACGAGCCGTCGGGCCCCCGAACGGCGTTCGCGGGCGCAGGTCCCGGCCCCGCGGCCATCGTCGCCTCCGATAGCGCCGGCGAGGGACCGGGTGAACGAGTTCGACCCCGGCGGCGGGGCGGCCGTCGGCGCCCACGACACGCTGGCGGAGGTCCGGGCCGAGGTGGCGGCTGCGGCCGCGGAGAAGACGCTTCGCGAGCTGGAGACACGGGTCGAGGAAGGCATGTCGTCGCTGGTCGACCTCGTCGAATCGCAGCGGGCCCGGCTCGATGTTCTTACCGCAGCGGTGGGTGACACGCAGCGGGAGGTCAGCCGCCTCGGCGAGTTCCAGCAGCAGCTGGCCGGCGCCCACGGCGAGCTCGACGGCAGGCTGAGCGAGATCGTCGACGCTATGGCGGTCCCGACGGCGGAGGATCTGGCGCCGCTGACAAAGCTGCGCGACGACCTCGCCAGTGTGCTCGGTCGCGTCGGGAACCGGATCGGGGCTGTCGAGGCGAGGCTCGACGGGTTGTCCAGGTCGCTGGACGGCGAGGGCGCCGGCGGGGTCAACGACCGGCTCCGGGCGCGGCCGTCGCCCGGGGGAGCGTCGGCCCGGTCGCTGCTCGAGGGGTTGGAAGAGCAGCTGGCCGCCGCCGACCGCCGGCTGGCGTCGAGGTCGGATGGTGAAAGCGCCGGCTGGGAGCAGCCCGACAACGACAGTCCGGCGCAGAGGGCCCGCCGGCCGGAATAGCCTGGATCATGGCCGAGTTGTCAGGCCCGCATCGGCGGCACAATCGGGTGAACTGGGTCGGCCTCCGTACGCTCCGGCAGCGTCCAACGGTCATCGGCGAGACGGAGGCCGGCGAACCGATCGTCGAGGTGCGGTCGGTGCGACTCGTGCTGCGCGACGGTGCCAACCACTTCAGCCGCATGGCGACCTGCGCCAAGTGCGGGCGTGAGATCCCGGGGGGGCCGGTGCTCACCCCGGGCGATCTCGATGCTCCTGCCCACCCCGTGATCTGCAGGGACTGCGCGCGCACCGCCGCCGCCCCGCTGCTGGAGGCGGATCGTCTGCCGGTGGCGCGCCGAGCGCCGGCGCCGGCCGGGGGCGCCGGCGAGACGAACCATGCACCGCCGGCGGCGGTCGAAGACCGGATCGCCGAGCTCGAGGCGCTCGTTCGCCGGGAGCGGGCCGGGTGGGACGCGGCGCTCGAGGCTCGTATGGACGCGGCGCAGACCGAGGTCCGCGCCCTCGCGGCCAAGGAGCTGGCTCGGGCCCAGGAAGACGTCGACCGGATGATGAAGGGCATGGTCGGGCGGCTGACGGAGCGTCTCGAGGACCAGCGTTCGGAGCTGGCGGCCGACCTGGACGCCAGGGCTGCGCAGATCCGTGCCGGGCTGGACGACCGGTTGGGGCACACCGTCTCGGAGATGGACGGCGGTCTGCGCTCCCTGGAGGTGGCCCGCGCGCAGGAGGAGCTCAGCCGCCGCCTCGACGAGAGCGCCGGCAAAGGCGCGGCGCGGATCGACGCGGTGGAAGCCGAGTCCCGGGCGCTCCACCACTCCTTCAAGGAATGGACGGTGGGCGCGCAGGAGGAGTTGGGCCGGCGGATCGGGGGGCTCGAAGCGCAGCTCGGCGGGCTCCGGAACGCGCTGGACGCGGCGGCGACGCAGGCCCGCGCTCACGAGACGGTCCTCGCCGGCCGCCTGGCCTCGATGGAGGCCCAGGTGCGGGTGGTCGAGGACGCGGGCGCGGCCCGGGCCGCCGAGGTGGCGCGGAACCTCACCGAGGCTCAGAAGGAGCTGGAGAAGCGCGTCCAGGGGCTGGTGGACGAGCGGGTGGACCTCACTGCAGGTGAGGGAGCGAGGATCGAGGCCGCGCTCAGCGAGCGCCTCGACCGGCATGCCGAGCGAATGCGGCGGGCGCAGGCCGACGACGGGCGGGTGGAGGCCGTCGAGCAGCGGCTCGGCGACGCCGTCGCACGGCTGGCCGCCATGATGGAGTCGCAGCGGGCCGAGCTCGACCGCGAGGTGAACGCCGGGCTGGCCGAGATCCGCTCGGCCCTGTCGGCGGTCAAGGACGACAGCGCCGGCGGCCTCCGAGCAATCGAGAAGGCCATGGCACAGCGGGCCGGTGAGCTGACCGATCTCACCGAGCTGCAGACCTCGCTCGACGCCGGCCTCGGCGAGCTCAGGTCGGAGATCGAGCAGCTCCGTGAGAGTGCGGCCAAGGCTGCCCAGCTCGACGATCGGCTGGAGTCTCTGGTCGACCTCTCCCAGCTCGGGGCGCCGGAGCGGGGCCGCCTGGGCGCCAGGAAGGCGACCGACGCCATCGCCGGCCTGACCGCGGCATTCCAGGGGTTGCTGCAGGACCATCGCCAGCTCCACGCCCGGCTGGCGACCATCGAGAACGAGTCGGAGACCGCGGTGACGACCTCGGCACGGGCGTCGGCCCAGGCCGCCGGCGTGCAGCGGATGCGCCAGGAGGTGCTCGCCCTCCGCAACGAGGTCGCGGCCCAGAACGAGGCCATCGCCGACCTCGGGAAAGCCGTCGAGCGCCTGCGCCGTGCGGTCCAGTCCAAGCCCACGGCCAAGCCGGCGCCGGCGGCCAGGGCCACCAAGGCGACGAAGGCCACCAAGAAGGGTTGACCGGCCCTACGTCACCCGCTCGGCTGCCGACGGCTCCCGGATCATCCCGGCGCCGGCGGTCACGTTGGTGGCCTCGTCGACCAGGATGAAGCTGCCGGTCAGGCGGTTCTGGGTGTAGGGATCGTGCATCAGCGGTGCGGTGATGCGCAGCCGCACCCGCCCGATCTCGTTCAGTGCCAACTCGGTGACGCCGTCGTCCTTCGACAGCGTGTTGACGTCGAGGCGGTAGCGCAGCTCGGCCACCATGGCGCGTGCCCACCGGGTCGTGTGCTTGATGGCGTAACGGCCGCCCTGGCGCAGCGGTTGGTCGATCATCCAGCACACCAGGGCGTCGACGTCCTGGCTGGTCGACGGCTCGTCGCCGGCCCGCACGATCATGTCGCCCCGGGAGACGTCGACGTCGTCGGCCAGCCGCACCGTCACCGACATCCCGGTGAAGGCCTCCTCGACCGGGCCGTCGTAGGTGTCGATCGACGAGATGCGCGACCGCAGCCCCGAAGGCAGGACGACGACCTCGTCACCGGCCCGCAGCGCGCCGCCGGCGACCTGGCCGGCGTAGCCCCGGTAGTCGTGGAAGGCGTCGGACATGGGCCGGATGACGTACTGCACCGGGAACCGGGCGTTCACCAGGTTCCGGTCCTCGGCGATCTCCACCGTCTCCAGGTGTTCCAGCAGGGGCCGCCCTTCGTACCAGGGCATGGAGGCCGACCGCTCGACCACGTTGTCGCCCTGCAGCGCGGAGAGCGGGATGAACGTGACATCGGCGACGTCGAGCAGGGAGTCGGCGAACGACGAGAAGTCGGCCACGATCGACGCGAACCGCTCCTCGCTCCAGTCCACGAGGTCCATCTTGTTGACCGCCACCACCAGATGGGGGATGCGCAGCAACGTGGCCAGGTAGGCGTGGCGGCGGGACTGCTCCAGCAGGCCCTTGCGGGCGTCGACGAGGACGACGGCCACGTCGGCGGTCGAGGCGCCGGTGACCATGTTGCGGGTGTACTGCACGTGGCCGGGGGTGTCGGCGATGATGAACTTCCGCCGGGGGGTGGCGAAGTACCGGTAGGCGACGTCGATGGTGATGCCCTGCTCCCGCTCGGCCCGCAGGCCGTCGGTGAGGAGGGCCAGGTTGGTGTACTCGTGGCCGCGCTGGACGCTGGCCCGCTCCACCGACGCCAGCTGGTCCTCGAAGATGGCCTTCGAGTCGTACAGCAGCCGCCCGATGAGGGTGCTCTTGCCGTCGTCGACCGAGCCGGCGGTGGCCAGCCGGAGGAGCTCCACCTAGAAGTACCCTTCCTTCTTGCGGTCCTCCATGGCGGCCTCGGAGAAGCGGTCGTCGGCCCGGGTGGCACCCCGCTCGGTGATGCGGGTGGCGGCCACCTCGGCGATGATCTCGGCGAAGGTGGTGGCCGAGGACTCCACCGCGCCAGTGCAGTTCATGTCGCCCACGGTGCGGTAGCGCACGGTGGCCTCGTAGGACTTCTCGCCCGCCTTGGGTTGGATCCACTCGCTGACCGCCAGCAGCATGGTGTCGCGCTCGACGACTTGGCGGCGGTGGGCGAAGTACATCTCCGGCACTTCCAGCCGCTCCCGCTCGATGTACTGCCAGACGTCGAGCTCGGTCCAGTTGGAGATGGGGAAGGCCCGGATGTGCTCGCCCTTGCGGATGCGCCCGTTGTACAGCGACCACAGCTCGGGGCGCTGGCGTTTGGGGTCCCACTGGCCGAACTCGTCACGGAAGGAGAACACCCGCTCCTTGGCCCGGGCCTTCTCTTCGTCGCGCCGGCCCCCGCCGAAGCAGGCGTCGAAGCCGTGCTCGGCGACGGCGTCGAGCAGGGTGGTGGTCTGCAGCCGGTTGCGGCTGGAGTTCTCGCCCGGCTCCTCGACGACGCGGCCCTTGTCGATCGACTCCTGGACCGAGGCCACGATGAGCCGCTCGCCCAGCTCGGCCACCCGCCGGTCGCGGAAGTCCAGCACCTCCGGGAAGTTGTGCCCGGTGTCGATGTGCATGATCGGGAACGGGAAGCCCGCGGGCCGGAACGCCTTCTCGGCCAGCCGGAGCAGGACGATGGAGTCCTTCCCCCCGCTGAAGAGCACGACGGGGCGCTCCAGCTCCGCTGCCACCTCGCGGAAGATGAAGACGGCTTCCGCCTCGAGGGCGTCGAGGTGGCTGAGCTCGTGGCGGCCGAGGCGCTGGTCAGGGGTGGCGGTGGTCATCGTGTGTGCCGGTCGTGTGCGACGACCACGGCAACACAGGGTAGATCGACTGGCCCGCCTACTCGCCAGCCGAGCCGAGGCTGCTAGACGTTCGCCTTCTCCCGGACCTGGCCGGTGGTGCGCTTGGCCGTCTTGCGCGCCTCGGTGGTGGTGGTCTTCGCCGCCGACCTGGCCTGGGACTGGGTGGTCTTCGCCGCCCGCTTGGCCTGGCCCTTCACCGACTTCGCGGCGCCGGCGGCCTGGCCCGCGACGCCCGTCGTCGCACCCTTGGCCTCGGTCTTGACCCGCTCGGTGGCCGACGTCGCCGTCCGCTTCACCCGCTGGACCTTGGCCTCCGCTGCGGGCTGGAGCTCGCCGGCCACGGCCTTGCCGGCGCCGACCGCCTGCTGCTTCACCGGCTCGATCATCTTGTCGCGCAGGGTGCCGGCGGCCTCCTGCTCCTTCTCGCTGGGCGGCAGGGCCAGCCCGACGAGCAGGCCGGCGCCGAAGGCGACCAGAGCGGTGGCCATGGGGTTGGTGTCGGGGGCGGAGCGGAGCTGGTCGCCGGCCGAGCTCGACACCGAGCGCACCCGGTCGGTGATGCTCGACACGCCCTGGCGGGCACCCTCGGCCGCGTCGGACGCGCCGCCGGTCACCCCGTTGAGGGCACCCCGGGCGCTGCCCTTCACACTGCCCTTCACGCCGCTCACCGCGCCACGCGCGCCGTTGGCGGTGTCGGAGGCCCGGCCGAGCACCGAGTCGCCGACGCTGGAGAGGCTGTCGCGCACCTTCTCGGTCTGGCGGTTGAGGATGCGCCGGGGGCTCACCTTGTCGGCGACCTCCTCCAGCACGTGCTTGGGGCTGACCTTGTCGCCGATGGCCTCCAGGTTCTGGGCCAGCTGGCCTCGCGTCTGCTCGATCTCGCGTCGGATCTCGTCGGGCCTTCTGCTCATGGGAAGTGCTCCTCTATCGGACGCCGCGGGTGAAGGAGTCCTTCGCTACTTGGACGTCCTCCCTCAGGGTCTGGACGGTCTGGTTGGGTACGGGGTTGACGTTGGCGAGCCGCTTCTTGCCGGCCATGGCCAAGGCGCCGGCCACGATGGCGAACAGCACGCCCACGATGGCGAAGGCGACCCCCTCGGGCACCACTTCGGACAGGGCCCAGGCCAGGGCGAAGGAGAACAGGATGAGGTCGAGGAAGCCGATGACGGCGGCCGCCCCCAGCATCCCGCCGGCCTTGGCCGCCCGCGACACCTGCTCGCTGGTCTCGGCCTTGGCCAGCTCCACTTCCTTGCGGAAGAGGGTGGCGATCTCCGTGGTGACGTCGGACAGCAGCTCCGACAGGGAACGCTCTTCGGTGCGGTACGCCATCACGCCTCCAGCTCGCCGTAGGCGCCAGTGACCTCGTTCTCGCCGCTCACCGCGCCGGAGCGCAGGAGCCGGCCCACGCCGAACCCGACGACGGCGGCGCCGGCCAGGAACATGCCGGGCCGGCGGCGGGCGAAGTCGACCACGTCGGTGGCCAGGCCCTCCAGGCCCCGCTCCTCGATGTAGGAGGCCCGGTCGTCGAGCCAGGTGGCGGCCTGCTCGGCGTAGTCGACCAGTGGCCCGGCCTGCTCCGGGCGGCCCTCGGAGAGGGCGACGGCCTGGCTGCCCACCTGGAAGATGGCGCTGGCCAGGCGGGACGCCTGCATGTCGGCCTGCGCCTGCAGCTGATCCTGGGTCTCGGCCAGCATGCCCCGCGCCTGGCCGGCGAGCTCGCCCTTGACCTGCTCGGCCTGGCTGCGGACCGTGCCCGCCAACTGGCGGACGTCCTGCTGGGCGGTGCGGGCGACGACTTTGGTGCCGCCGACGGCGGCGCCCTTCACCTGCCGGGCTTCCGTCTTCGCCGTCGAGGTGACCTTCCGGGTCTCGCGCTTGGTCGTGTCCTTCGTCGCCGCCGCGGCCTGCTTGGCCGGGGCCTTGCGGGGACGGGCAGCCGGCATGGGCCTGGGTGTGACTATGGCCTGCTGGGCCATGGGTGGGGCCTCCTCGATCGTGTGCGCACGTTGCCGGGGGCCTACCCGCCGGCGGACCGGCGGAAAACACCCGGGCGGGGCAGGCCGAGGCGGGCGTCGGTGCCCGGCGAGTACCGCGCCAGAGGCGGTTCGGCCGGCCGCGGCAACCCGTGGGCGTCGAGCAGCGACTCCTCCAGGTGGACCACGGTGGCCTCGTACAGCGGCCACGGTGGGTGTTCGGCCGGCACCGTGCAGTAGCGGCCGGCGACACGGGTCCACCCCCGCCACCGGCCGCTCAACCAGTGGTCCAGCTCGGTCCCTTCACACGGCTCGCCCGGGGCGACGGTGATGTCGTGGCCGGCGGGCCGGCCGGTGCGCCGGCGGCTGCGGTACCGCACCGTCGAGGCGACGTCGACGCTCATGGCCGCCCACACGTACGGCACCCCGTACAACGCCCGAGCGCCGAGCACCAGCGGCAGGCTGGACGCCTCGAGGGAGAAGAACCAGATGCCGTCCTGGCCGTCGGGGCCGCGTACGTAGGTCCGCACGTTCGTCTCCGGGAACCGCCTGATGCCGGGAATGGGCGGGAGACCGGTGAGGCGGAACGTCATGACGAACGGCGTCATGCTCACGTAGGCGGCGCCGTCGAAGGTGTCGACCTCGAAGCCGGCGGGCAGGCGCCGCTGGATCACCGACGGGTCGAACGCCCAGTGCAGGAACGTCAGCGAGCCCCACCGCTGGTAGGTGACCGGTTTGTCGACGCGCTCCTCGGGCAGGCGGCCGGCCAAGCGCGTCCCGGCCGGCTAGTCCCGCTTCAGGGCGTCGCGGGCCTTGTCGATGACCGCCGCGGCCGCCCCTGCGGCCACGTTCCCCGGCGGGGTGTCGGGCGCGTTGGGATGCGGGTGGGTGGGAGCCAGCTTCTTGGCCGACGCCAGCGCCCCGCCCATCTCCTGCAGCTCGGCGGTCGTGATCGACGCCCGCAGCTTCGGGAACAGCTCGGTCTCCTCCTCCTCGACGTGGTGGCGCACGTTACCCATGTCGGCGCGGTTCTGCCCTCCCGTTCGGGCCGGAAACGCGTACTCTGACCACGTGGACCGCCCTCACCTCTGACGTCCTCATCGCCGTTCTTTCTCGCCCGTCGCCCGGCGGGCGCCGGTCTCGGCGCTGGCCGCCGTGCTCTTCGTGCGGCTGGCCGACGAGTCGGCGGTCTTCCTGCCGTTCGGCTCCCTGGAGTCCTTCCGCGCCGACCTCGGCCTGACCTACGCCCAGGCTGGAACGGTCCTGGCCGCCATCGCCCCCGGAGCCCTGGCCGGCGGGGCGTTCGCCGCCGCCGCCGACCGCTACAGCCGGCGTGCCATCTCCGCCGGCGGGGCCTTCGGCTTCGCCCTCGCCCTGGTCATGTTCGCCTTGGGCGATTCCTTCGCCGTCCTCGCGGCCGGCGCCTTCGTCATGGGGATGGCCTCGACGGCCATGGTCGATGCCGCCGAGGTCGCGCTGGTCGACATCGCCGCCGGCGACGACCTCCGGCGCTGGCTGGCCCGGTCGAACCTCCTGGCCACGGTCGGGGACCTGCTCGGGCCGGCGCTGGTGGCCGGCGCCGTGCTCCTCGGGCTGTCCTGGCGGGCCGCGTTCTGGGTGGGCGCCGGCCTCATGGGCCTCTACGCGCTGGCGCTGGCCCGGGCGCCCTTGCCGCCGCCGTCGCGCGCGGTGGCGGAGGACGACGGCGTTGATGGCGCGAGCCGGCCCGGCTTCACCGCCGTCCTCCGTGACCCCGCCGTGTGGGTCATGGGCCTGATCGGGCTGCTGATGGTGCCCTTCGACGAGCCCCTGGTGGGGTTCACGATCGCCCTGCTCGAACAGGAGCGGGGCGCCTCGCCGGCGGTGGCCACGGTGATCGCCTTCGCCGGCATCGCCGGCGGCGTCCTCGCCTTCACCGTCCTGGCCCGGCGCTTCGAGGGCGTGGCCGACGACCGGCTCTTGATGGGGTCGGTGTCGGCCATGGCCGGCGGGGCGCTGGTGATCGCGGTGGTGCCCGTGCTGGCGGTGGTGGCGCTCGCCGGCCTGGCGGTGGCGATCGGCCTCAGCCTGGCGTGGTTGGCCCTGCAGCACCGGTCGCTCGTGCTGCGGCCGGGCCAGGTGGGGGCGACCAAGGCGGTGCTGGGGGCGATCGAGTCGACCGGTGCCTGGCTGCCGATGGCCATCGGCGCCCTGGCCGACCGGGCCGGCCTCACCTGGGCCGTCGGCTCCTTCGGGATCGTCGGTGCTGTCCTGATGGCCCTGTCGTGGTGGGACGGCCGGCGGGCAACCCGCCGGCGCATTCCGGTAACGGATATGTTGCCGTAGCCCGATGGTTACCGAGCCGGCGCCCGACCCGTTCGCCGCCCTGGGCGACCCCAACCGCCGGCGCATCGTGCAGCTGCTCGCCGCCGGCGGCCGGTCCGTCGGCGAGCTGGCCGGCGACATGCCGATCAGCCGGCCGGCGGTGTCCCGCCACCTGCGGCTGCTCAAAGACGCCGGCCTGGTGCGGGAGGAGGCCGACGGCACCCGCCGGATCTACCGGCTGCACGACGAGGGGGCGGCGGCGGTGGACGCCTTTCTCCGCCAGATGTGGGGTGACGCCGCCACCCGCATCCGGCTCACGGCCGAGGAGACCGAATGATCGAGCTGCGGCGCGCCGGCGTCGACGTTGGCGTGCGTCCGGGAGCACGCGTTCGGAAGCGTTTCGTTGCCGGCGCCTTCAGCTCTCCAGCACGGGGATCGGGCCCCGACGCCGCCAGGGTGGCGCCGTCTGCGACACTACGGGCATGGGGCGCCGTCCCGTCGCGGGCCTGCTGACGCTGGCGCTGGTGGCAATCCTCGGCGCGTGCTCGGAGCCCGCCGCCCGTGGGCCCGTCGACCACACCGAAGCTGCCCTGACCGCCGGCGCCGACCTGCCGCCGGCGCCGGCGCAGCCGGACGAGGCTCCTGACCCGGCCCCGGCCCCGCGACCGGCCGCCGACGGACCCACCGCCGTGCTGTCCGCCGGCGGGATCGTCGTGCCCGTGCTCGGCCGGGAGGGCGACGCCTGGAGGGTGTCGACTCCCTGCGGTCAGGAGGCGGTGGTGACCTCGGTCACGCCGCTGCCGTCGCGGCCGGTGGTCCTCGACCCCGGCCATGGCGGCTATGACCCCGGTGCCGTCGGCCCCAACGGCCTGTACGAGTCCGAGCTCAACCTGGCCGTGTCCCGCCACGCAGCCGCCGCCCTGGAAAAGGCCGGCTTCCCCACCGTGATGACCCGCAACGGCGACCACGGCATGAACCTGGTCAACCGGGCCCAGATCGCATTGCGGACCCAGGCCCGTGCTTTTGTCTCCGTCCACCACAATGCCGCGTCGTGGGACCCGAGCCCGATCCCGGGCAGCGAGATGTACCACCAGGTGGCTTCGGCGGACTCGAAGCGTCTCGCCGGCCTCATCTACGAGGAGATCGTCGCCGCCCTCCGGGTCTACGACGTGCCCTGGGTGACCTCCGGCGCGGGCGTCACCTGGCGGACCCGCGCCTCGAATGGCGACGACTGGTACGCCATGGTCCGCCAGCCCAAGGGCATCGCCGCCGCCCTCGCCGAGCTGGCGTTCATCAGCAACCCGGCCGAAGCCGACCTGCTGGCCGATCCGGAGGTCCAGCGGGTCGAGGGCGAAGCTGTGGCCCGGGGGATCATCCGCTTCCTGACGACAGCCGACCCCGGCTCCGGCTACGTCGACGGCGGCAACATGCCGCCCCGCCAGCGGCCCGGGGGCCCCCGCCCCGATCCGAACGACTGGACGGGATGCGACGACCCTTCGCTCTAAAGGGCCCCCTCGGCGGGCTGCTCGCCGCGGCGTTGGCCGCGGCGGCGTTGCAGGTGCAGGCGGCGGGCTCGGTGGCGCCGGCCACCACCACCACGGTGGCGGTGACGACCACCGTGCCGGCGACGACGTCGACATCGACGTCGACCTCCACGTCGACGTCGACCACGTCGACGACGACCACGTCGACGACGACCACCACGCTGGCGGAGGGCCCGCCCGGCTTCGTCGACCAGATCCGCGCCTCCCTCACCGATCCCCGGTTCGAGAGCGCCACCGTCGGCCTCGCCGTCTGGGTCGCCGGCGCCGGCATGGTGATCAACCACAACGCCGATGTGGCCCTGCGGCCGGGGTCGAACGAGAAGCTGCTCGTCGCCTGGGGCGCCTACGGGGTGATCGGTCCGGCGGCGACGCTGACCACCGAGGTCAAGGCCGACGGTGAGGTCGACGGCAATGCCCTGCGCGGGAACCTCGTCCTCGTCGGCGGCGGTGACCCGAGCCTGCGCTCGACCGGCCCCCACTCGATCGACCGCTTGGCCGCCCTGGTGCGGGCCCGGGGCGTCACCGAGGTGACCGGCGACCTGGTGGTCGACGAGTCACGCTTCGACGACACCCGCAGGGCTCCCGGCTGGACCGAGCGGCACGTCCCGCTGTTCGTGGGCCCGCTCTCGGCGCTGGCCGTCGACGGCAACTACCTGCGCAGCGACCCGGAGTACGTGACCAACCCGGCGGCGGGGAACCTTGCCGAGTTCCGGGCCGCCCTCCAGCGTCACGGCGTCACCGTGGCCGGCGGTGACCGGATGGGCGCGGCCCCGGAGGCGGCGTCGTTGCTGACGGCGGTCGACTCGGTGCCGGTCGCCCAACTGGCCCGGTCCATGCTGACCAACAGCGACAACTTCTACGCCGAGATGCTGCTCAAGGAGGTGGGCCGGCGGGCCAAGGGCAAGGGCACAGTGGAGAACGGCGTGGCCGCCGTCCGAGAGCTGGCGGCTGAGGCCGGCGTGCAGCTCACCGGCCGGGCGGCCGACGGCTCGGGCCTGAGCCGTGAGAACTCCCGCCCGGCGAGGGAGTGGGCCGAGCTCCTCGTCGCCGCCCGCGACCAGCCGTGGTTCGACCACCTGCTGGGTGGCCTGCCCCTCGCCGGGCGGAGCGGCACGCTGGCCAACCGGTTCCTGGCCACCTCGGGGGAGGCCAACGTGCGGGGCAAGACCGGCTCCGTGCGGGCCACCCGGGCGCTGTCGGGGTACCTCACCACCGCCGGCGGTCGCCAGGTGGTCTTCTCGCTGGTGGTCAACTCCGACCCCCTGCCGCCGGCGGTGCTCGGGGCCATGGACGGGCTGGTGGCGTCCATGGCCGCCAGCCGGGCCTGAGCCGGCGCCGGCGTGGCCGCCGGCGGTTCCCGCCCCGGCGGCGGACCGGGAGGCTCGGTACGGTGGAGAGGTGCCGGCATTCCTGCCACGCGTGTCCCGGCACGTCGCAGGGCTGCTGGCCCTGGTTGCGGCCGCCTGCGGGAGTGGCGCCGAGCGCTCCGGTCAAGCTTCGCAACCGGCGCAGCACGTACCCGCCACCGAGGCCGGCGCCGCCCCTGCGCCGGTCGTCACCACCACGACCACGCCCTGCCGGCCGGCGCCGCTGGAGGCTCGGGCGGCGGCGGTCCTGGTCCTCGGCATCGGGCAGGCGACCACGGCCGACGCACCTCTGGCCGCTGGAGTGGCGGCGCTGGGAGTGGGGGGCGTCGTCCTGCTGGGTCCGAACGTCGTCGACCCCGCCCAGGTGACAGCGCTGATCGAAGGCCTACGGCGAGCGGCGCCGCGCCATCTCCTCGTCAGCGTCGACGAGGAGGGCGGCCGCGTGTCCCGGCTGCGATCGATCATCGGCTCCACCCCGTCGGCTCGCACCCTCGGGCAGCGGCCGCTCACCGAGATCGCCGCCGTGGCCGCCGACCGGGGTGCAGTGCTGGCCGGCCTGGGATTCGACCTCGTGCTCGCACCTGTCGCCGACGCCGACGGTGGGCCGGCGGGAGGCGCCATCGGCGATCGAGCCTTCGCGGCGACGCCGGCCGAGGCCGGCCAGCGTGCCGCCGCCTTCGTCGAGGGCATCCGTCGGACCCGTGTTGCGGCGACGGCCAAGCACTTCCCGGGCCAGGGCGGCCTGGCCGACAGCCACGACGGGACGGTGGTGTCGAATGCGCCGTTGAGCGACCTCGAGCGCATGGCCGCCGCCGCGTTCCGGCCCGTGATCGGCGCCGGTGTTCCGGCGGTGATGATGTCCCACGTCACCTACTCGGCCCTCGGTATGCGCCCGGCCAGCCTGGAGCCGGCGGCCTACCGCCTGCTGCGGTCGATGGGTTTCGACGGCGTCGCCATCACCGACGCGGTCGGAATGACGGCGATCACATCCGAGTGGTCGCTGCCCGAGGCGGCTGTCCAGGCGCTCGTGGCCGGCGCCGACATCGTCCTGGCCACCCCAGCGGACAGGGCCACAGCCATGCGTGATGCCATCGCCGCCGCCGTCACCGACGGGCGCCTGCCCGAGGCCCGCCTGAACGAAGCCGTACGTCGGGTCGTCACCCTCGCCGGCGAGCACCCGTCCACGATGGTGTGCGGCTGACGCTGTCATCTCTCCGATCCCTGTAGGAGCGCCGGCGCTGCGCTCGTCCCCCCTGGCCGCTTGAGAAGGCTCGGGCGCCATCCCCGCGACCAACGGCACCGTCGAGGCGGTGCGGCTGCTGCGCCTGGCCCACCGCGGCGCCGTCAAGGCCCGGACCCAGGCCGCCAGCCGGCGCCCTGCTGGCGGCCGGCGGCGACAATCCCGAGCGCCTCGGCACAGACGCCAGCTTCGCCGCCTCTGTGGCGCCTCGCCCATCGAGGCGTCCTCCGGCCGCAACCAGCGCCACCGCCTCAACCGGGGCGGGGACCGCCAGGCCAACTGTGCGCTCTTCACCGTGGTCCTCAACCGCCTCACATGGGATGAATGCACCCGTGCCTACATGGCCAAGCGAACCGCTGAGGGCAAGTCGAAGAAAGAGGTCATTCGCTGCCTCGAGCGTTACGTCGCCCGGGAGCTCTACCGCGAGATTCGCAAGATTACTGCCGACATCCTCGTCGACTCTTTGCCGGCCGACATTTCCGAAGATGCCGCTTGACACGCATAGGAGCTTCATTACTGACCGGGTGGCCTCGGCCCGTCCGAAACTCTGGCGCGACGGGAACTTTCGCCGTCTCATCATCGTCCCATCAACGGCTGGGCGGCTGCGGCTTCATCGCTAAGTGCCTTGTTCTTTCACACTCGGCGGCGGTACGGTCGCTGACGGCGATAAAGGAGGCGGGATGAGACGAGCTGGAATCGTGCTCGTGGCGGTTGCGCTGTCGTTCTTAACGGTGCCGGCATGGGCAAATCACTCGGTGCCGACCGGCGTTAACTGCTCGAACTTCGCCTACCAGGAGGACGCCCAGGCGTACTTCGAACAGCACCCGGGGGACCCCGAGGGCCTGGATGGTCCCCCCGGACCGACCTCCTCCGGGATACCGGGCGTCGCCTGCGAGAGCCTCCCCAGCAGGGAAACGGCGCCTACGAGCACCGCCGCCACGGCCCCGACCACGACCACGACCACGATTCCGCCGACGACGACCACCGTTCCGACGGTCACGCGCACATCGATGGTGGAGCCTCCGAGGGCAATCCTCAGCGCCTCATCCGGTCAGGTCGCGGGAGACCTCGGCGACTTCTGCTGGCCGCAGGCCGGCGGCCTGACGAGCTGCCGCGTCGTCGACTTCGTCCCCGGTCTAGGGCCGAACCCAGCCCAGGCTCTGACCGTCACCCAGGGAGAGGTGGCGACTCTGAGCTTCGAGGCAGCCCCGGCGCTGGCCGCGCTCAGGGTCTCGTCAGGACCGAACGCGTCCCTGTCGGCGCCGGTCGCCAACCCGTCCCGGTTCACGGTCGATCTGCCTCCGGGCACGCACGTGATCACGGTCAACGCGACCTTCGAGGGCGCCAACGCGCGGGCGACCTACTACTTCAAGCTTCAGGTCGTGCAGGCGCCTGCTCCCCCGGCCGAGCCGAGCACCGGCCGACTGCTCGCTCTGACGGGGTGATTCTCCTCGGCGCGGCGCGTAGGTGCCGCGTTTTATCGGACCGTTCCCCGTGTTGAGCAGTCGGTATCACGTCGCGTCGTTGTTCCTGCTCACTTAGTCTTCCTCCGCCGGCAACGTGCGCCCCGCCGAGGCACCGAAGGAGAGCGGGGTGGCACAATGACGAGATGGCGATGCTCGGCGTAACTGCTCAGGCTGCGGAAGCGACGAATCCGATCTTGCCAAGTAGCAGCGAGACACTGTGGGGCGCTGTCTCAGTGATCGCGCCCCTGCTTGTCATGATCGTCGTCGTCGTCCTGATCACGAGGTACTTCCGGCGCCTTCGTCGAGCGGCCGAGGACGCGGCGACTCGAGCCGGTGCTGCGGAACGCGAAGTTGCCGCTCTCCGTGCCGAGCTGCGTCAGGCGTCGGTGTAGCGGTCTCTCGACTGAGGCCGGCGGGGAAGGAAACTACCCGACTCGCCAGATCGGAGCGTCAGCCGACTCCAAGAGCGCGCAATGCCACCGAACAGTACCGTGCCGGATCGTCTCGATGGGCCAACGCGTGAGCCTGAGCTCATCGGTCCGGTCCGTCGGCACGCAGCACAGATCGTTGACGACTCGCGCTCCACGTCGGGAAGCTCCAGCTTCTCCAGCCAGCGTCGGCCTGGCCCGTCCCAGAGCGCCTCGATCCCGTCGATGCCCCGATCGGCGAGCACCGCTCGCACCCGGGTCTTCAGCGTCGTGCGCATCTTCACGAGGGCGGCCCGATGACGCAGCAGCAGGCGCACCTCGCGAACCGGGCGAGGAGCGATCCACGCCTCGCCCAGCATGTCAACGCGCATCAGCTGGGCCAGGGTGCGAGCGTCGACCTTGTCACTTCAGTCGGGCAGAAGCGATCGCCTTGCACGCGGCCGGGTGTCGTCGTCGCCGGGCGGAGGCCCGACCCACACGTTGTCAGACATGCCGTCTGTCGTCGGTCGGTTGGCCCCGGCCCCAACCGGTAACGCCGTGGACGAGCGATGCCGTTACGGTCGAACCGCCACGGTGCCGACGAGACGACAGTCCCGGCAATCTCGGTCGGCGACCATGCAGGGCTTCGGTGGCTATCGCCAGAGCCCGGTTCACTACCCTGCTGTCCGTGGTCTATCCCCGGACATCAACTCAGACGATCGGCGTAACGGGGGCGAGTGGCCGTTTAGGCGGAAAGGTCGCCAGGATGGTCGCGACCACTGGCCACCAACAGCGCCTTCTCCTCCGGCGGCCGGACGCGGCCCCGGCCCTGCCCCGGAGCGAGATCGCTCGGATCGCCTATAGCGATGGACCGACCTGCCGGCAGGCGCTCGACGGCATTGAGACGCTCTTCATGGTGTCGGCGAAGGAGTCGGCCGAGCGGGTTGCGGATCACCGGACGTTCATCGATGCCGCGGCGGCGGCGGGCGTGCGTCACATCGTCTATACCTCGTTCTATGGCGCTGCGGAGGACGCCGTTTTCACCTTCGCACGCCATCATTGGGCGACGGAGGAGCACGTTCGAGCAAGCGGGATGCGATGGACCTTCCTCCGCAACAACCTCTACATGGACTTGATCCCCTTCATTCCGGGCGCGGACGGCGTGATCAGGGGCCCCGCGGGAACGGGTCAAATTTCCGCCGTTGCCCAAGACGACATCGCTGAAGTTGCCGTCTCGGTTCTGCTGGGGCCCGACAGCCATGCCGCCGTGACGTACGACCTCACCGGACCCGAGGAACTGTCACTCGCCGATGTGGCTGCACTTCTCTCGACAGTGACGGGACGACGCGTGACCTATGTTCCCGAGACCCTCGACGAGGCGTACGCCTCAAGGGCGTCCTATGGGGCAGCCGATTGGGAAGTCGAAGCGTGGGTCACCACCTACCTCGCCATAGCGGCCGGCGAACTGGCCGGGGTCAGCGACGCGGTGGAGCGAGTTACCGGCCATCGTCCCACGGCGCTCCACGATCTTCTCGCCCGGGGTTGACCGGCCTGGAAGTGCCGGACCCGCTCGGTCGGAGGTCTCCTCGACCTGAGCAGGATCCACGGAGGACGGCGCTACTGACCGCAACGCGTCGGGAGCGCAGCGGCACCGCCCCGCCGACCACCGAAGTACTACTCACCTGTGGATGGGATCATCCCCATATGGGTCTGCTGCAGCGGTGGAGGGACATTGAGGGGGCCGAAGAACGGTAGGTACTTCGATTGGCGGCTGTTCGCGTTCCTGTTGAACGCCGTCGTTGTCCTGCTGCTCGTCCACGTCAAAGCCAAGACGGCCCATGCTCGTTCGGACGTGATCCGTCGATGAGCAGGTTGGGAGGTACTTCGCGGCGGAGATGTGCGTGTCGAGTCGGTCCGTGGGGGCATTGCTCCGAGTGGAAACGCCGGAGACCGGGAACACCGACTGCACTGCGACGGCCCGGCGCTGCGCTGGGGTGGCGCGGTCGGGGCAGTACGCCATGCCGACCGCAGGACGAAACCTGGCGAAGGCGCGCTGAATCGGGCAACGTGTCCCATGTGGACGAGGCAGAAGTCAGGGCGAAGCTCGAGCGGCACTGGGAGTACGGCGGCAGTGATCAAGACATCGCACACGAGATCTACCACGACGATGCCGTACTGGAGTTCCCTCAGTCCGGTGAGCGCTTCGAGGGCGTCGAGAACTTCCGCGAGTGGAGACGTGCCTATCCAGCGAAGCTCGCGTTCGAGATCCGACGGATTCGCGGTCGGGACGACCTGTGGGTCGCCGAGAACTCAATCAGTTACGACGACGGGCCCTGGAACCTCACAGTGAGCATCCTGGAGTTTCGCGGTGACAAAGTGGCCTTTGAGTCGATCTACATCACTCAGGCTTGGGAGCCCCCCGAGTGGCGAGCGCCTTGGAGGGCTGCGCCGTAGCTCCCCCCGGGGCGCACGCTGGCGTCACCCGAGTGGTAACTGCCGGATTGTCTCGCTCACGCCCAAACAACCACGCGACAACCACGCGACTCGCGTGGTGGAGCGGCAAATCGGGGTCACTGGCGGTAAGCCGAGGTCGGGCGAAATCGTTTCTGACCTGCACTTTTGCAGCGCCCCCGGCAGGACTCGAACCTGCGACCCGCTGCTTAGAAGAGTGACACTCAATCGAGCGGCACAAGGACAAAGCGCAGGTCAGCGGGGGTGTAGAGGCACTACGGAGGACCCGTTTGAGGCAACGTCCACGCGAAATCCACGCGGATTGCGGAGGTCGGCCTTGGCCCGGCTCTCGCGGTAGGAGCGGTCGAGGGAGTCGGTGAGGGCTTCGTCGAGGGCCGGGAACAGGTGCCCGTAGGTGTCGTAGGCCACGGTGATCGACGAGTGCC
>Ga0247713_1000182_pt1 | contig 44706 bp, 51 predicted proteins | sample 21E_NmetaG_FD_189936 | JGI IMG/M metagenome (GOLD analysis project Ga0247713, IMG submission 189936) | Soil microbial communities from hillslope of Landscape Evolution Observatory, University of Arizona, Oracle, AZ, United States - 2-1-E_N | ecosystem: Engineered > Artificial ecosystem >...
AGGAGGAGGAGGGGGCGGCGGCGGTACCGGGAGCGGGGCTGATGGGGTCGCCGGGGCAGCCGGAGAGAGCGGGCCGGTCGGGGCAGGAGCCTCGCGCCCGCGCGGAGGGACAAAACCGGTGCAGAGCACGGCGACGGCACACATGGCCAGGGCCAGCCGCAGACGCCGTCTCGCTGGGGCTGGGGATCGGTTCATGGGGTGTCAGGCCTCGTGGCCGGGGGAGATGGCTCGGGCCGACTGGAAGCCGAGTTGGCCGGCCCAGGGGCCCTTCATCGACTCCAGGGGCTCGAGGAGGAAGCCGACGTGGTCCTCGGTGGGGATTCGCTCGATCACCTGGCCGGTGAACCAACGCGCGCAGTCCTCGAGCACCGGCGCCCCGCCCGAGCCCTCCCGCCAGCGGCACCGGGCGAACTTGTCCACCTCATCGCCCGTCTCCCCGCCGAAGAGCGCAGCCAGCGGCCCGTCGTCGGACGACAGGAAGTGCACGGTGAGCACGTCGGCCTCTCGGGCCACGCGGAAGGTGTGGTTGTTCCGCGAGAGCCACACCGCGAAGCGGGGAGGGTCGATGCTGCACTGGGTGGCGAAGCCGACAAGGCACCCCGCCTTCTCGCCGCCGGCGGCGGCGGTGACGATCAGCATCGGGTAATCGAGGTCGCCGACGAGGCTCGAGAAGTCGGCTAGCGGATCATGGCTCATGAGGTCCGGACGACGAGCACGCTTTCGGGAGGAAGCACGGCCCGGCCATCGCCCACCGCAGCGTCGTCGGAGGACGACAGGACCACCTCGCCTGGCGGGATGCGGATCGTCGCCCGCTCCCCGCCCAGGTTGCAGGCGACCGCGACCGGCCCCCGGGTGAGCACGAGCCACCGCCCCTCCTCGTCGGCGTCGACGTGGACGTTGGCGCCCTCGGCGATGGCCAGCTCCTGGGTCGAGCGGCGCAGGGCGATGAGGCGACGGTGCCAGTCGAGCAGGTCGGCGTGGCGGGGCTGGGCCGGCTCGTCCCAGTCCAGCTTGGACCGGCGGAAGGTCTCCGGATCCTGAGGGTCGGGGACGTCGGCCGGGTCCCAGCCGAACGACGCGAACTCCCGGCGGCGGCCCTCGGTGACGGCCTTGCCCAGGTCCGGGTCGTCGTGGTCGGTGAAGTAGAGGAACGGTGTCGACGCCCCCCACTCCTCCCCCTGGAACAGCATCGGCACCGACGGCCCGAGGACGACGAGGGCGGCGGCCGCCTTGAGCAGGCCGTCGCTCATGAGCATGGAGCTGCGCTCGCCGTTCGCCCGGTTGCCGACCTGGTCGTGGTTCTGGAGGTAGCCCAGGAAGCGGGTCAACGGGATGCCCACGGGCGTGCGGCCGTGGCGGCGGCGACGGTGGGGCGAGTAGAACCCGTCGTAGACGAAAGCCCGGCGCAGCGCCTTGGCCAGTTGGCCCACCGAGCCGAAGTCGGCGTAGTAGCCGGCCCGCTCCCCGGTGAGGACGGCGTGCAGGGCGTGGTGGAAGTCGTCGCTCCACTGGGCGTCCATGCCGTAGCCGCCGACCGCCCGGTCGGCCACGATGCGGGGGTCGTTCAGGTCGCTCTCGGCGATCAAGAACTTCGGCCGGCCCAGCTCCAACTCCAGCTCGTCGACGCGGTCGGCCAGCTCCTCGAGGATGTGGGTCGCCGACGTGTCGACGATGGCGTGCACCGCGTCGAGCCGCAGGCCGTCGGCGTGATAGTCCCGCAGCCACATCAGGGCGTTGTCGACGATGAACTCCCGCACCGGGTCGCTCTCCGGGCCGTCGAGGTTCACCGCCTCGCCCCAGGGCGTTCCGTAGCGGTCGGTGAAGTACGGGCCGAATCGGCCCAGGTAGTTCCCCGACGGCCCCAGGTGGTTGTAGACGACGTCGAAGATCACCGACAGGCCCTTGGCGTGGCAGGCGTCGACCAGCCGCTTCAGCCCTTCCGGCCCACCGTCGCCCGAGTTCGGCGCGTACAGGTCCACCCCGTCGTATCCCCATCCCCACCGGCCCGGGTATTCGACGACCGGCAGGAGCTCGACGGTGGTCACACCGAGGTCGACCAGGTGGTCCAGCCTCGGGATGACGCCGTCGTAGGTCTCCTCCGGCGAGAACGTGTCGACGTGCAGCTCGTAGACCACCGCGTCGGACAGGGCGACGCCGCCCAACCAGTCGTGGTCGGTCCACGGGAAGGCCGAGTGGTCGACCAGCCGGGACGGGCCGTGCACGCCCTCGGGCTGCCAGGGCGACCGGGGGTCCGGCAGCGGCTCGCCGCCGTCGAGGGAGTAGGCATAGTCGTCGCCCGGGCCCACGCCCTCCACGTTGACCGAGAACCACCCCATCTCGTCGGGCCCGTCGAGGGCGCGCCGCGCGTCGCGCCGGAGGACGAGGTCGACACGACGGGCGCGCGGCGCCCACACCCGAAAGGAGGTCATCGTGGGTTCCTCACCAAAAGGGCCACCGGGAAACCGCTGAGCAGGGCGCCGAGGGACACGTGGCCCCCGTCGGCGGTCGAACCGCCCAGCTCGTCCACCCAGCGACCCGGGGGCAGCTCCACGCTCGTGTCGCCCCACCCGTCGCCCAACCCCATGACGAGCCGGGGCACGATCACCGCCACCTCGTCGTCGGAATGGGCAGCCGACCGTACGAAGGCCACCACGTTCGCGGCCCGCTCCCCGGTGGACGCAAGCGGCTCGTACCGGCCGCCGACGAAGCAGCCGTCGAGCCGGCGACGGACGTCGAGCGCCCGGTGGATCAGCCACAGCTTGGGCGCACCCTCCTCGTCCCAGCCCAGGACATCGGCGGCCGACGCCGTCCGGACCTTGTCGAGGAGCCGGCGGCGGGCGTCGTAGTCCACCGGCCGGCGGTTGTCCGGGTCGACCAGGCTCAGGTCCCAGAGCTCCGTGCCCTGATAGACGTCGGGCACGCCGGGTGAGGTGAGCTTCAACAGGGTCTGGGCCAGCGACGTCCGGCGACCGGCCGCCACCAGGGGAGCGGTGAAGGCGGCCAGGTCGGCTGTGAACGAGCTGTCGGCCAGCACGGCCCGCACAAACCCGGCGAGGGCCTCGTCGTACGCGGGATGGGGGTCGACCCAGGACGTGTGCTCCTTGGCCTCCCGTGAGGCCTTCTCCATGAAGGCCACCGCCCGCTCGATGCCCAGTGGGTATGCGCCGACCAGCACCTGGTACATCAGGTACTCGGCGTTGCGGTCGGGCCAACCCTCGGTGCGGTGGCGTTCGTTCATCTCCATCCACCGGGCGACGGCCCCGCCCCACTCATTGGGGATCTCCGACAGCAGGCTGATCCGGGCCCGCACGTCCCCGCTTCGCTTGGTGTCGTGGGTGGAGGTGGCCAGGAGCGTCGCCGGCCAGTCCACGGCCACCATGGCGTTGTCGGCGTGGAACCTGTCGACCGACGTGCCGAAACGGCCGGGGTCGCCGCCCACCTCGTTCAGGGACACGAGCCGGTTGTGCTGGTAGAAGGTCGTGTCCTCCACGCCCTTGGCCATGACCGCCCCGCTCAGCTGCTGGAACCGGAGGGTGAAGTCGTCCTCGTCGGTGCCGGGATGGCGCATGAGGAGGACTTCGCCGAGGAACGTGAAGAGGTCCTCGTCGACCTCGGGGCGACGCTTCTTGGCCCGGGCCACCGCGGCCTCCACCCGAGCCACGTCGTCCGCCGAGGGCTCGGAGCCCCCCGGGCGAGCGTAGGTCCGGTAGACGTCGAGGCAGGCCAGCACCTCGCGGATGGCCCGGGACAGGTCCTGTCGGGTGTAGTCGCGGTAGCACCGGTGTCGTTCGCACACGGAGACCAGCAGGTTGGTCAGCCGGTTGACGTCGGCGGCCAGCACCTCCCGCATGACCATATGCTTGTTGGTCAGGACCAGTTCCTCGTAGGTCTCCGGCTGTTCGACCACGGTGGCGTAGACGTCGTCCAGCGGTCCCTCGCCGGCGGGATCCACGAAGAGGCCGTTCACGCCCGCGGCGAACTCGTACCCGGTGGTCCCCTCCACCGCCCAGTCATCGGGCAGGCGCTCGTCGGCCTCGAGGATCTTCTCCACCAGGAGGTAGGCGTCTGGTCCGGCGGCATGGCGGAGGAGCCGCAGGTACCCCGCCGGCTGGCGGAGGCCGTCGACGTGGTCGACCCGGAGGCCGGCCACCTTCCCCTCCCGCACCAGCTCGATCATCTTCTCGTGGGTATCGGCAAAGACGAAAAGGTTCTCGCTACGCAGGGCGATGAGGGTCGTGATGTCGAAGAAGCGCCGGTAATCCAGCTCCTGGCCGGCCACCTTCCAGTAGGCCAGCCGGTAGTTCTGGCGTTCGAGCAGGGCGTCGATGGCGTCGCCGTCCGCGTTGAGGACGGCCACCGCCTCGTCGACGGCTGCGGCCACGTCGGGCTGCTCATCCAACAGCTCGGCGAGGTTGTCACGCAAGACCTCCTTGTCCCGGTGGCGCTCCTCCACGCTCTCCCGGTCGGTGGCGACCGAGGGCGGAAGCCGGCCGAGGGCGGTGGCGATGCTGGCCAGGCGGTCCGACTTCACCCGGGCCGCCACCCCGGCGAGCAGCTCGTCGAGGGTACGGGGCGAGACCGGAGCGGCGTGGTCGAAATAGCGGAACTCGAACGAGCCCCGGTCCCGGACGACGGTGATCTCACCCCGGTCGATGCAGCGGCCCACGTGATCACCGAGGACGGGCATGAGCACCCGAAGCCGTAGCCGCTCCTCCGGGGGATCCCAGTCGACGTCGAAGTAGGAGGCGTAGCGGCTCGACGGGCCGTTCTCGAGCACGTCCCACCACCAGGCGTTCTCCCGGCCGCTGATGGCCATGTGGTTCGGAACGATGTCGACGAGCTGGGTCATGCCCCGGGCGGCGAGCGCCTGGCACAGCCGCTCGTAGGCCTCGTCGCCTCCCAGCTCGACGTTGAGGCGGTGGTGGTCGACCACGTCGTAGCCATGGGTGCTGCCCGGCGCCGCCTGCAGAAAGGGCGAGCAGTAGAGGTGGCTGATGCCGAGGTCCGCCAGGTAGTCGACGATCGCCGCGGCGTCGTCGAAGGTGAACCCGCCGTGGAGCTGGACGCGATAGGTGGCGCGAGGGGTCGACATCGCTTCGGGGACGCTACCCCTGCGCCGGACCGGCGCGATCATGAGCTTCATGCACCTGCCGGTCATGCCCCCCGTGAAGCCGATGCTGGCCAAGCTGGCCCGGGAGATGCCGGCCGCGGAGGGGATGGTCTACGAGCCCAAGTGGGACGGGTTCCGATGCATCGTCTTCCGCGACGGCGACGAGGTGGAGCTGGGGAGCCGCAACGGGAAGCCGCTCACCCGGTACTTCCCCGAGCTGCCTCCCGCGCTGAGGGCGAACCTCCCGCAACGCTGCGTGCTCGACGGCGAGATCGTGATCGCCGGGAAGAACGGGCTGGACTTCGAGGCGCTGCTCCAGCGCATCCATCCGGCGGCCTCGCGGATCAAGATGCTCGCCGAGACCACGCCGGCCGCCTTCGTGGCCTTCGACCTCCTCGCCCTCGACGACGACCTCCGGGCCCGTCCCTTCGTTGAGCGCCGGGCCGCCCTCGAGCAGGCCCTGGCCACGGCCCGGCCACCGGTCCACCTGACCCCGGCCACCGGCGATCCCGTCGTTGCCACCCAGTGGTTCGACCGCTTCGAGGGCGCCGGGCTCGACGGGGTGGTGGCCAAGCCGCTTTCGCTTCCCTACCGGGAGGACGAGCGGGTGATGTGGAAGGTCAAGCACGCCCGCACCGCCGAGTGCGTGGTCGCCGGCTTCCGGACCCACAAGGACGGCGAAGGCGTGGGCTCCCTGCTCCTCGGCCTCTACGACGACGAGGGCACTCTGCATCACGTCGGGGTGGCGTCGTCGTTCAGCGTCGTCCGGCGCGAGGAGCTGGTGGAGGAGCTGGCGCCCTACCGGACCGACGCCCTCGACGGCCATCCGTGGGCCGCGTGGGCCGAAGCCGAAGCCGAGGCCGCCGCCAAGTCGTCCAAAGGCGGAGGCGGCCGCATGCCGGGCGGGCAGAGCCGGTGGAACGCCGGGAGAAACATGGGATGGGAGCCCCTTCGACCGGAGCTCGTGGCCGAGGTGGCGTTCGACCACCTCCAGGGCGACCGTTTCCGCCACGCCACCTCCTTCGTCCGCTGGCGGCCCGAACGGGAGCCCCGTTCCTGCACCTACGGACAGCTCGAGGTGGCCGTTCCGGAGGAGCTCGAGGCGGTCTTTCGCGCCTGAGACGTTGGCTTCCCGGCCATCTTGGGCACAAACAGGGGAGATCATGGTTTCTTCCCTCACCAGCGCCGTCGAACTGTCCACGCAGCCGGCCGTCGCCCGCCGTGAGTTGAGCCATCTGCTGGCCGACGCCAGCTGGGAAGGCGACGTCGACGGGGTACTTCTCGCCGTGCACGAAGCGATGGTGAACGCCCAGCGCCACGGTGGCGGCGTGACCTCCGCCACCGCCGGGTTCGAGGGCCGAGACCTGCGGGTCGAGGTCTCGGACCGTGGCCGCGGCTTCCATATCCCAGAGTCCCCCGATGTGGCGGAGATCACCGCCGAACGGGGACGGGGTCTGTTCTTGATCCGTCACCTGACCAGCGACGCCGAGGTCGTTCGCGACGGCGCCGACGTCCGCCTCGTCCTGACCTTCCAGCGGTGAGCACCTCCCCCGGGCGGCCTCGATGGTGCTCTGGTACCTTGACGTCTGCAGCTCCTTGGAGGCGCTCTTGGGTAACGCGCGTGGGCAGGGCAGTGAGGAAGAGGACCTCCTCCAGCTCTACCTGAACGACATCGGGAAGTACCCCCTGCTGACCCGGGACGACGAAGTGCGCCTCGGCACGCTTACCCGAGCCGGGCAGGCGGCGGCCGCCAAGCTGGCCCGGGGCGACGCGCTCACCGTCGCCGCTCAGGAGGAGCTCGAAGCCGACGTGGTCGCCGGCGCCGACGCCCACCGGAAGTTCGTCCGGTCCAACCTGCGCCTGGTCGTCTCCATCGCCAAGAAGTACCAGGCGTGCGGGCTCCCCCTGCTCGACATCATCCAGGAGGGAAACTTCGGCCTCATCCAGGCGGTCGACCGGTTCGACCCCCGCCGTGGCTTCAAGTTCTCCACCTACGCCACGTGGTGGATCCGCCAGACCATCGCCCGCGGGATCGCCAACACCAGCCGCAGCATCCGCCTCCCCATCCACGCTGGTGACCAGCTTCTGGCCATCCGCATGGCCGCCTCCGCCCTCGAGGTCCGCCACGGGCGCCCGCCCAAGCCGTCCGAGCTGGCCGACGCCGCGCGTCTGCCGGCCAAGAAGGTCCAGGAGCTGCTCCCGCACCTGGGCGAGCCGGTGTCGTTCTCCGAGCACCTGATCGATGGTGAGACCGAGATGGGCGAGCTCGTGGAAGACGTCTCCACCCCGCCGCCCGACCAGGTGGTGTTCGCCGCCATGCTGCCCACCCACGTGGCCCAGCTCCTGTCGGCCTTGGAGCCCCGTGAGCAGCAGGTTCTCTGCCTTCGCTACGGCCTCGACCGGGGCCACCCCCGCACCCTCGAGGAGGTCGGCGAGCACTTCGACCTCACCCGCGAGGGGGTGCGCCAGATCGAGCTCAAGGCCATCTCCAAACTGCGCCGCTCCGGGTCGGCCCGCACCGCCCGCGACCTGCTGACTGCGTAGCCCGACCCCCGCCCGGGTAGGCCGTGTCCATGAGCGAATCGACCGTACCCAAGGCCGTCCGCGCCGAGCCGGTGGAGACCGGTGAGGGCGTCGAGCAGTCGTCGGAGTCGTCGCAGCAGCCGTCGGGCCCCGGCAACCGCCAGGGCAGTGGCGAGTGGCCCCACCCGGACACGCCGCCCAAGGGCCTGACCGACTACGACCCGAAGCGGGTGCCGGTCAACATGTACGAGACCGAGGGTGCGGTCGTCCTGCTCCTCCCTCTGCCGGGAGTCATGGCCGACGACGTGTCGATCGAGATCGAGGACGACCGGGTCCACGTCAATGCCGCCCAGCGCGCGCCGGCCGAGAAGGACTACATCAGCCACGAGTGGCATTACGGCCCCTACGAGCGCATGGTGACCGTCCCCGGCGGCTTCGGCGGCCCGGCGTCCGCCACCTTCGGCAACGGCCAGCTCGCCATTCGCATCGAGCGGGGCGACAGCCGGGACGGCAAAGCCGTGATCCAGCCCCAGACGGCGGGGCACACCAGCCCGTAGGTCCTGGGCCGGTCGTGGTGACGCGGCTCAGTGCTCGCGGGACTAGGGACGGGCCAACGACCACTGATATCGTGTTCGCCGGCCCTGAGGTCAAGGTCGGCGAGTGCCGGCTCCATCACGTCAGTCCACCACGCGCGAAACGCGTCCTCCGAGGTCCATACGTCAACGATCAGGAAACCCTCATCGGACGGGTAGGCCAGGTGGACCATCAGACCGTTCGGCGGGCCACCCTGCCGGGTGAGAGCCGTCTCGACCGACTGATCAAGTCGGTCGTGGGCCTTCTGATCTGCCGGCCCAATGGCTGTACGCACGACGATCGCCATCGAGGAAACATAGCGTTGCGACCAACCGCGGTCACTCGGCGACCTTGCCTGAAAGTTCGTCGATCAGCGCGCCGAGAGATTGCTCAGCTGCGAAGGACGCCCAGGCGGACCACGACCTCGGCGTCGTCGGGGTCCGAATCGGGGCCGTATCCCAACACCGCGGTTCCTCGTGCCTCGCATTGGGGGCAGACCAGGCCCACTACGGCGAGCATGTCGTCGGGGTCGGATGCGCCCTCGGTGCGCCTCATGGCTTGGAGGTCGAACTCGGCGGCGGGGCTCTCCTTGCGGCACGTCAGGCAGACGATGTGCCCAGCCGGGCGGGTGGCCATCTGCCCCGTGAACCCGGCGGCCTCGAGCGTGGCCAGGATCTCCCCGAGGGTGGCGCCGTAGGCCGGCGTTGACGCCGAGCTCAACTGGCCACGTCCACGCGTTCCGTCACGTTCTCCTCCAGCAGGTCGAGGACTGCTTCCTCGATGGGGCCCTGGGTCAGGAGCGTACCCGCCTCCCCGGGGTCAACGGGTGCACCGACCAGCGCCTGTTCAAGGGCCGGAGCGATGGTCGTGCCAGCGAGATACTGGTCGACGACCCGTGGGTCGACGTAGGACGACCGGCACACCGCGGGCGTGTTGCCGAGGTAGTGGGCCACTTCCTTCATGGCTCGGGCCACGGCACGCTTGCGGGCGGTCGGGCTGCTGGCGCCGGTGGACACGGCCAGGGCCACCGCGGCCAGCACGGTGGCGTTCCAGGTCCGGAAGTCCTTGGCCGAGAACTCACCGCCGGTGACTTCCTTGATGTAGACGTTGATGTCGGCCGACCGCACGTCGACCCACTCGCGCCCGCGCTGCCAGGCCAGGAGCTCGGGCTTTCCGCCCCGGCGGCGCTTGAGGGTCTCGACCACGTCGTAGACCTCGGGGTCGACGACCGACTGGATCCGGCGCTTGTTGCCTTTGGCCATGTAGTCGAAGTTGACCGTGCTCGGCGGCTCCAGCTTCACGTGGCGCTTGTGCATGGTCGCCAGCCCGTAGGTCTGGTTCTCCTCGGCGTAGCCCTCGGTCCCGATGCGGAAGAAGCCCAGATCGAGGAGGCGGGCGGCGCCCGCCAACACCCGCTCACGGCTCAACCCCTCCTCGGCGAGGTGCTCGCCTGCGTAGTGCCGCAGCTTGGGCAGCGCCCGGGCGAACTCGAGCATGTGGTCGAACTTCTCGCGATCGCGGCGTTCCCGCCACACGTCGTGGTAGCGGTACTGGCGCCGGCCCCGGGCGTCGACGCCGGTGGCTTGGATGTGGCCTCGCGGGTCGACACAGATCCACACGTCCGTCCATGCCGGAGGGAGGACGAGGCCGCGAGCCCGCTCCAGCACATCCGGGTCGGTGATGCGGGCGCCCGACGGGTCGAGGTACACGAAGCCGCGGCCGACCTTCCGGCGACGGATGCCGGGAGCCGAGCAGTCGACGCGTCGGAGGCGAGGGGCCATCGCCACCGGTTCTCCCCGCAGGGGCAGGCGGGCAACCGCGGGGGTTTCCCCGCCGCCGCCGCCGGGTACCCGCGGGGATATGTCCCAACCCGATCCGTACCCGCCGATCGACACTCCGCCTACGCCCCTGCCCGACCCCGAGCCGCTGCCCACGCCTCCCTCGCCCCAGCCGCCCATTCCCGACCCCCAGCCGATCTGATGACGCAGATCACCGGGCAGAACGTCGTCGCCACCTTCGCCGACCTCGACCAGGCCAACGCCGCCGCCCTGGCCCTGAGCCGGGCGGGCATCGAGGCCAACCGCGTGTCGATCCTCGGCCGCGAGCAGGAGCAGGCCGCCAGCGACCCCGACACCCGGCTGCGCGACATGGAGGCCACCGGCGAGGTGGCCAAGCGGGCCGGCGCGGCAGGTGGGGCGGGCGCCGCGCTGGGCATGGCCGCGGGAGCGGCGGCTTTCGTCATCCCCGGGATCGGGCCGGTCATCGGTAGCGGCATCTGGGCCGGGGTGCTGGCCGGCGGCATCGCCGGCGGGGTGATCGGCGGGATGGTCGGCGGGGTGGGCGCTCTCAGCCTCGAGGAGTTCGACCTCAAGTACCAGGGCGTGCTTCGCGACGGCAAGGCCATGGTCGCGGTCGCAGTCGACGACGAGGCCGACACCGACGAGGTCCGCCAGTTGCTGGAGAAGGAAAGCCCCGAGGACATCCACATGATCGATGCCACCGGGGAGCGCATCGGCGACTGACACGGTCGCCGCCGGCGTCGCCCACTCCGGGCGTAACGTGGGTTCCCACGACCTAGGAGGCGACGTGAAGTTCCTGGTGATCTGGAACATCGAGATCGGCCGGCTTTCCGGCGAGATGATGAAGGCCGTCCTGCGCATGCGCGACCATGCCAAGCCTTTGGAGGAGCAGGGCAAGGTCATTGGCCGTTACCACATCGTCGGCAGCCATGGCGGGGCGTGGATTTACAACGTGTCGAGCAACGACGAGCTGGAGATGCTGCTGGCCCAGTCACCCGTTTACAACTACTCCCACTTCAAGGTGTACCCGCTCGCCGACATGACCTCGCCGCCAGTCGTGCCGTCGGAGTAGTCGGCATGGCCGTCTCTGACACCCTGCGCGAGCTGGTCCACCGGCTGGCCACGGCGGAGGCGCTCGATCGGCTGGGGAAGCCGGCGGCGACCAAGGTGGCGGACCTCATCGGTTACGGCCCGGTGAAGGACGCGTTGAGCGGCAGATGGATGACCCATCCCCTCCACCCGATGCTCACCGACCTCCCGATCGGCTTCTGGACGAGTTCGTTCACGCTTGACCTCGTCGGCGGCAAGCGAGGCCGTCCGGCCGCCGACCGGCTTCTCGGCATCGGGTTGCTCTGCGCCCTGCCGACAGCAGCGTCGGGCCTCGCCGACTGGTCCGACACGTTGGGCGAGGAGCGCCGGATCGGCGTCGTCCACGCAATGGCCAACAGCGCGGCGCTCGTCCTCTACAGCTGGTCGTGGCTGGCCCGGAAACGGGGGCGGCGGGGACGGGGAGTGGCCCTCGGCTTTCTGGGCGCTGGTGCCGCGACGGCGGGCGGCTACCTGGGCGGGCACCTGGTGTACCGCCAAGGGGTTGGCACGGACCGCAATGCGTGGAAGCACGGAGGCGACGAGTGGGTCGACGTCGCCGACGACCTGTCCCTCACGGATGGCCAGCCGCTGGTGGTCAAGGCGGGCGACGACGACGTGCTGTTGGTCCGCACCGCGGGCGTGGTGGCCGCCATCTCGAACGTCTGCGGCCATGCCGGTGGGCCGCTCAACGAGGGCGCCTTCGACGATGCCGGATGTGTCACCTGTCCTTGGCACGGCAGCGTGTTCCGGTTGGCCGACGGCCATGTCGTCCACGGGCCGGCTACCGGCCATCAGCCGCGCTACGACGTGCGGTCGGAGGCCGGCAGGGTGTCGGTGCGTCGCCTTCGTAGCCCGGCCTGACCGGCTCGGCGATGGGCTTCCGCGACCGGGCCGATGCCGGGCGGATCCTTGCGGCCGATCTCGCCCACCTGGCCGGCCGCGACGATGTCGTGGTGCTGGGCCTGCCCAGGGGCGGCGTCCCGGTGGCCTACGAAGTGGCGCGTGCCCTCCGGGCGCCGCTCGACGTCTTCCTCGCTCGCAAGCTCGGCGTGCCCGGTCAACCCGAACTGGCCATGGGGGCAATCGCCAGTGGGGGCGTGCGGGTGCTGCACCAGGCGGTGATCGACGCGCTCGCCATCGCCCCGGAGGCGATCGAGGAGGTCGCCGCTCGGGAGGCCGAAGAGCTGGTCCGGCGGGAGCAGGCGTACCGCAGCGGCCGGCCGCCGCTCGACGTGGCCGGGCGGACGGTGGTGGTGGTCGACGACGGGCTGGCCACCGGCGCCACGATGCGGGCTGCGGTCACTGCGCTTCGGGCCCAACGGGCGGGACGGATCGTCGTGGCCGTGCCGCTGGGGCCGAGGGAGACCTGTGACGGGATGGCCGGGGAGGCCGACGAGGTGGTGTGCTCCCGCATGCCCCGCTCGTTCCAGGCCGTCGGCCAGTGGTACGAGGACTTTTCGCCTACCACCGACGAGGAGATCTCGGACCTTCTGGCCGTCGAGGGCGACGACCATGGTGAATGAGCCTCGTAACAGCGACTGCCTGCCCACGGCGCGTCCCCACCGCGAGTGGAAGGACCTACCGACCGGTAGGTAGACTCCTGCTACGGCGACGAAGCAGCCGCGCGGGGGAGGTACGTGTGAACGAGATCGATCTTCTGCAGGAGCTGGCGCCTGAGGCGGAACGGCTGCTGGAACGCCACTTGGCCGCGTCGAAGGAGTGGTTTCCCCACGAGCTCGTGCCGTGGGACGAAGTCATCAAGCACGACCCCCGTGACGTGTGGGATCCCGAGTATCGGCCGATGTCCGACGCCGTACGGCGGGCGCTGATCGTCAACCTCCTCACCGAGGACAACCTCCCCTACTACACGACCGAGATCACCCGGCTGTTCGGCATCGACCATGCCTGGGGGGCGTGGAACCGTCGCTGGACGGCCGAGGAGGGCCGCCACGCCATCGTCATCCGTGACTATCTGACGGTCACCGGCTCGTGCGACCCCTACGTCCTCGAGCGCGGCCGCATGCAGCACGCCGAGTACGGGTTCCACCAACCCATCAGCGGCGCGGCCGACGGATTCGTCTACGTCGCCCTGCAGGAGCTGGCCACCCGCATCTCCCACCGCAACACCGGCAAGCTGATGGAGGACAAGGCCGGCTACGAGGTCATGGCCCGGGTCGCGGCCGACGAGAACATGCACTACCTGTTCTACAAGGATGTCGCCAACGCCGCCCTGTCGCTCGACCCGTCGACGATGGTGCTGGCCATGGAGCGCCAGGTCCGCTGCTTCCAGATGCCCGGCGCCGGCATCGACGACTTCTCCAACCACGCCAAGGCCATCGCCGAGGCGGGCATCTACGACCTCGGCATCCACCACGACCACATCCTGGTGCCGGTGATCATGCGGGCCTGGCAGCTGGAGGCGGTCGAAGGGCTGTCGCCCGAAGCCGAGGAAGCACGGGAGCGGCTGGTCAAGCGCCTGGGCCGCATCGAGAAGGTGGCCAAGTCGCGGGCGGCCCGCCGCGAGGAGCGCTACTCCAGCGCCGACGCCTAACCTGCGGCGTGGACTCGCACCAGTACCGGCGGGCCCTGCTTCACACCGGCCGCATCGTCGTCGGTGTGCGCCCCGAACACCTGACGATGCCGACGCCGTGTCGTGACTGGGACGTGCGGCTGCTGCTCAACCACATCATCGGCGGCAACTACATGTTCGCCGAGGTGGCCGCCGGCGGGCGGGCCGACGCCACCGGCGTCATGGACGACCACACCCTGCCCGACCCGGGCAGCAATTACGTGGCCTCGGCCGAAGTGGTCCTGGCCGCCTGGGCCGCCCCTGGCGCAATGGAGCGCCGCTGCCACATGCCGTTTGGCGACATCCCGGCCCCGGCTGCGGTGAGCATCCACTTCCTCGACATCGTCGTCCACGGCTGGGACCTCGCCCGGGCCACCGAGCAGGACACCACCATCGACCCCGACCTGGCCGCCGAGGCCCTCGACATCTCCCACGGCCTGCTGAGCCCCGAGCTACGCGAGACCGGGGTCTTCGGCCCGGAGATCCCCATCTCGGACGACAACCCTCTCCACGACCGCCTGGCCGCCTTCATGGGCCGCCGCCCGTAAAGCCCGTCATGGCGGCGCGGGCGGCACTAACCCTCGGGCACCGCCAAGCGGTTGCCGCAGTTGAAGCAGAACTTGGCGATGGCGGGGTTCTTCTCGCCGCATTCGATGCAGAACACGGTTTTGGCCTTGCCGGTGACGCGGGCCTTCGCGGCCTTGGCCGTCTTGGCGGCCGGCGCTTTGGCCAGGGTGGCCCCGCTCTTCTGAGCCTTGGGCGCCTTCGGCGCAGGAGCTGCCTTGGCCTTGGCGGGCCTCGGCCCAGGCGCGTCCTTGGTCTTGGCGGGCCTCGGCCCAGGCGCGTCCTTGGTCTTGGCTGCCTTCGCAGCCTTGGCTGCCTTCGCAGCCTTGGCTGTCGACGCTGCCCTTCTCGTCGCCGGTGCCGCCCTTGTGGCCGGCGCGGCCTTCGCCTTGCCCGTTGTCTTTGTCACCCTCTTCGCCGCCGGCGCCTTGGCCGCCACCATCCTCGACTTGGCGGACTTCTTGGCCGCGGGCACTTCCTCGTCGGCGTCGTCGTCGTCGATCTCGGGCGGCTGCGGGACGGCCCGGAGCCCGGGCGAACCTGCGGCTCGCGAGCTGGCATGACGACGGCCCGGGGCCAGGGTCGATCCGGAATCATGAGCGTCTTCGGCCAGCTCGCTGTCGGCGTCGACCCCGAGCGCCTGACGGCGACGAGCCAGCACGCGGGCCAGGGCTCCCTCGTCGTCGGTTGCCGCCGGCCTCGCCGCCGCCGCGCCGGCCGAAGCGGCAGGGGCAGGATCGGCCGCGGCCTTCGCCCGGCGGGCCTCCTCCTCTTCACGCCGACGGCGGTTGGCCAGGCGTTGGGCCAGAGCGCCGCCTGCGACTGCGGGGTCGTCGCTGCGCCCGCCGCCCCCGCCGCCCGACGAGCCGCGGCGCATCCCCGCCGGCGCAAAGGGACTGTTGGTCGACGGCCCCGGGCGGCGGGACTGCTGGCGCTCGTAGAACTGGCGCATCGCCGCGTCGCGCATCTCCTCGGCGGTGCCCGAGTCGTACTGCATGACGAGGTCCTCGGGCCGATGGCCGGTATGGGCGGCCTGGTCCATCAGCGCCAGCTCGGTGATGGTCATCTCCTCGTCTTCGTCCGGCTCGGAGTTGTAGACCGGCGGGCCGGTGACGGGGCCTCCGTAGTCGTCGTCGTAGGCCCCGCCCCCGAAGGCGGGCGGAGGAGCAGCGGGGGCCATGCCGCGAGGGCCGGGGTTCAGCCCACCGGGGCCGAAGCTCGACCCGACGGAGCCGGACGGCATCGGCGTGAACGCCTGCTGCGGCTTGGAGGCCACCTTCCGAGGCGCGGCCTGGCGGCGCTGGCTCGGCCGGGGCTTCTCGGCCATCTCGGCGGCGATCATGTCGAGCGGCGAGGACATGAACTCGGGGGAGCCCGAGCCGCCGCCACCCATGCCCGGCGGGCCGCCCCGACGGGTCAGCCGTTCGACCTCTTCCGCAGCCTGGCGGTCGAGCTCTTCGTTCCTACCGCTCTTGTCCTTGCCGAACCGAGGCACGATCCTCTCCCTCAGACCCGGTGAAAACACTCATCGTAGCGCCGGCCGGAGACGTCCCGGCCGGCGCGGCCCTCGGAGCGTGCGCGGCTAGCGCCCGATCAGGTCGCCCTTGACCCGGTCGATCACCAGCTCGGAGATCTTGTTGCCTGCCTCCCGACTCACCGCGTCGTACCGCCAGTGGATGCCGGCGTACAGGCGGGACTCGGCCTGCTCGCCGGCCCGCCGCTTGAACTCCTCGGCCTTGTCAGGAAAGAGGTAGGTCATGATTGTCTCCACCCCACCGGCGTAGCCGGCGCTGCCCGAGGCGTAGGCCGGGAAGAGGGGGGTCGGCAGGTGCGGCTTCCAGTTGGGGTCGAGCCCGAGGTCGCGGATGGCGTTTTCGGGGCGGGGGTTCCAGTACGCGTACTTGGCGTCCCAGGCCGCGATGCCGCCGTCGTGCATGGTGATGTTCAGCAAGGCCATCGCCCGCACCACCCGGGGGAGGGTCCAGCGGGTGGCCACGTCGCCCGTGGAGGCGGCGCTGTCGATGTCGGCCATGGCCACCTTGAGGGCGATGCCGGCGGGCAGCTCGGTGCCCTGTGCCCCCTCCCAGAACTTTGCGGTCCGCCTCTGCTCCTCGGTGAGGTTCTTCTGGATGTCGACGATCTCCTGGGCCGCGGCCCGGAAGGCCGCGCTTCCGTAGGCGGGGGGCGGAGGTGGGCGGAACTGGCTTCCCGAGGTGATGACCCAGCCCTTCCACTTGCCGGCCTCCGGGTCGGTGGGAGGCGAGGTGGACCCCGGCGGCGGCCTCCAGAACTCCGGCCCCGTGCCGATGCCCGGGGGGCGCCTGCCGTCCCAGGGGGCGCCGGCACCATCGGTCTTCCCGTAGGCGATCACCTTCTCGGCGACGGCGCGACCGAGAGCGAGCCCGGCTTCTACGTCGCTCGGCGTGTTGGTCCCGGCCTGGACCCGCGAGTCGGCGGCCTCGTCGGCCATCTCGTCGAGCCGCAGGGCCGACTGCCCGGGGAACAGGTAGGCCAGGACCTTGGAAGCGGCGCCGGCCATCGCTGCGTGCTCTGAGGGGTACGAGGGGTCAGCTGACGAGGGGACCAGCGTCTCGACGCCCTCGGGTGCCTCGACGTTGAACTGGTACTTCCAGTGGTAGCTGGCGACGACCGCATCGGACATGGCCGCGTGGAGGAGCCCGTACTGACGCGACGACAGCGGTGGGTTCTTGGCCGACTTGGACACGTAGTCGAAGGCCGTCTCCGTCCACGGCCTGGTGGCCAGGGGCGGGCTCCACTCGTTCACGAGCTGCTGGGTGGCGCCGGTGCGCTTGTCAGCCGCGTCCCTGACCGCCTCGATGTCGGACTTGGCCTGCTCCGATTCCTGGGCCGGGGGGGCTGGCACGACGATCTCGCCGGCCGAGGACAACACCCATGTCTTCCACGAACCGGCGGACGGCTCGGGCCGCACGACCGCTTCGCCGTCGCCGTCGCCGCCGCAGGCCGCCATTGAGGTGCTCAGCGCCACCACGCAGGCGACTCCGACTACGGTGACACGCCCAAGGCGAGGCCGCGTTGGATTCCCTCGTGCTCCAGTCACCCTCATGCCCCCTCGTTGCCGAACGCTGAGTCTTGCCTGCAAACGCGTAACCGGCGGGACCGGCAGCGTATCCGGAGCGGACTCCGCTACGTCGAGAGCGCTGCCGCTGCGTAGGCTATGGCCACCGGTTGGCACCAAATCACGATGGAGCGGATCTTCTCGGTCGGCAGCGACTCCGGAATCTCGTAGTTCTGGTTGCCGAGTGTCGACTTGAGGTTGGCGATCTCCAGATGGGGCGTGTTGACCGCCGTCGCGCTGTTCTCGGGGCGCGTCGCTTCAGAGAGCCAGACGAACAGGTCGGTGTTCTCGCTGGTCGCGAAGCCCTCGAAGCGCAGGATGCGCCGCCCGTCGGCCAGGCGGTAGAGCTTGGCCGTCCCCTCGCCCCGCATCTCCACCCTGTAGAAGGAGCCGGTCGCCACCACCGCGTCGGGGGTCATGCCGGGCAGGAGCGGCTCGTCGAGCGGCGTGTCGATCTGCTGGTCGACGACGGCTTTCCATTCACCGCTGGCCTCGACGTTCAGTCGGACTGGGCCGGTGAGGATCGAGTACCCGGCCTCCTCCTTTGGGCAGGCGGCTTCGACCACCGGGGCGGGGCGGCGCGGTGGCGGCGTCGACGTGATCCGCAGCGTGCCGTTAGTGCAGGTGTAGCGCACCCGCCACTGGATGGCGCCGGGGAGGATGGTGAACTCCGGCGTCTGGAACGCACCCGACCCGTTGAAGGTGCTGACCGTCTCCCACCGGGGCGCGCTCCTCGGTACGTCGGACCGGGCTGTCCCTGTGGTGGCGGTGCCGTCCCCTGCCGGAGTCGTGGGCGGGGCGACTCTTGCGCCGTCCCCTCCGCCATCTCCGCCGCACCCGGCCAGCGCGTAGGTCAGCACGAGGAGCGCGAGGACCGACCGTCGACCCATCGCAGGCAGCGTACCGTTGGTCGCCAATCGAAAAACGGGGGAGGCGCGGTGCTGTACGCCTTTGGGTTCGAACGGATCGGCGTGATGGTGAGCGACCTCTACTTCGTGAACCCGTGCCCGGCGAAGGGCCAAGAAGGGGCCGAACGGGGCGTCCGACTGGAGGTCCGGGTGCTCGAGCGCCAACCGTTGAAGGGCTCGATCTACTCCGCCCAGCCAATCGTCGTCGACCGCCCGATCTGGAGGGTCGACCTGCTGGAGGCGGTGGACAGCAAGCCCGGAAGCCTCGACCGCGCCCATCACCACCCGGCGTTCGACGGGTGGGAGCCGGGGGAGCGCCACTTCGTGCCCGAGCTCAGCGCGGCACCGGTCGAGTGGCTGGCCGAGCGCCTGGCCGACCTCGACGGTGTCCTGGCCGGGGCCGGTGTGGCTGCCGACGTCGTGGCGTCGAGCGACGCCGCTGCGCTGCGTGACGCAGTGCCGGAGATCGTCGACGTCCTGCGCCGCCTGCTGGCCCGGGTGGCGGCCGGCGAGCTGGGGAAGCCCGACGACGACCGCGAGCTGGTGAGCGCCCGTATCGGCTGGTTGTAGCCGGTCCTCAGACCGGTTCGAGGCGCCGATGGGGAGGCGCCGGCAGCGCCACCCGGATGGGGTCGCCAGGGCGCACGTCGCCACTGGCTACGACGACAGCCATGATCCCCGCCTTGCGCACGAGCTCCCCATTCGCATCGCGATCGAGGACTGCCGCCATGAGGCCGGGTTGGAGACGTTCGAGCTGCTTGCACGGATTGCGCAGTCCGGTGACCTCCACCACGGCGTCCGGGCCGAGCGAGAAGCCGGGTGCCGACGGGCAGGCCCAGTAGGTCGATGCCCAGCGTGGTCACGTTCTCGCCCATCTCCCCGGCCTGGACCCTGAAACCCTGTTGGGCCAGCTCGTCGTGCAACTCGGCGTGGATCAGGTGGACCTGACGGAGGTTGGGCTGGGCTGCGTCCCGCCGCAGCCGGGAGCGGTGCTTGACCGTGCGGCCGGCGTGGGCGTCGTCCTCAACGCCAAGCCCCTCGACCAGCCGGATGACGTCGCGGGCCGGCTTGACGAGCGTGTGCCGGGGACTGCTGTTGACCGACTCCACCCGAGGCTCGTCCATCCCACCCAAGTCTGGCCGCCCCCCGGGGTTGGAGCGAGCGAAAATTGACGCATGACCGGCCGCTACCGCCGCGATCTGGCGTTGGTGCACCACCTCGGGTTCGCGTTCCATGCCAACGCGTGTGCGCCGGGAATACTCCGCCTGCTGCAGCCGGTACGGGCCCGGAACGGGCTGGTCCTGGAGCTGGGCTGTGGCAGCGGCGCCCTGACGCGGCACCTGGTGGCCGCTGGTCACCGGGTGGTGGCCACCGATGCGTCGTCCGAGATGATCGAGCTGGCCTGCCAGCACGCGCCCGGGTCCGAAGACGTCCGCGTGCTGGCGCTCCCCGACGAGCCGCTCCCGGCGGCGGATGCCACCTCCCGCGTCCCGTCGCTGCTGAGGGAGCACGGTCTGGAGGCCACTGTGGGCCGTCGTTCGGCGAGGAGCCGCTTCCGGAAGGCCTCGTCGCCGTGGTGGGAAGGAGGGTGGGCCGCCCGGGACTCGAACCCGGCCCAGAAGCTTAAAAGGCTCCCGCTCTACCCGATGAGCTAACGGCCCGCGGCCAGCGTAGCCACGTAGCCGCGCATGCCATCTTCTCGGCCGTGGTCACCGGGTTGCGGAAAGCCCAGCCGCGGTCGGCCTACCTATGGCGTCGGCGTAGGGTGGAGGTGATGGACATAGACGTGGCTCGGCAGCGGTTGGCAGGGGAACGCGAACGGCTGGACCAGGTGCGGTCGACGTTCGACGCCGAGGGTCTCACCGACCAGTCGGAAAGCGACAGCGTGGGCGAGCTGAGCTCCTACGACCAGCACCAGGCGGACTTGGGCACGGAGACGTTCGAGCGTGAGAAGGACCTCTCCATCCTCGAGCAGGTGGAGGCGGAGCTGGCCGACGTGGAACACGCCCTGCGCCGGCTCGACGAGGGCACGTACGGCATGTGTGAGGTGTGCGGCAAGCCGATTCCCGAGGAGCGGCTCGAGGCCATGCCGGCCACACGCTTTTGCCTGGAACACCAGGCGCAGGCAGAGCGGGAGGTCCGCATCTCCGGCGAGCGGGCCGATGTCGGCCCGGGGCAGGCGCCCGGTCTCGAGTAGGTAGCAGTCCGACCGGCATGCGCAGGTCCGTTGTTCTCGGTGCCGGAGGGGCGGCCGTGCTGGGCGCCCTGGGCGTGGGCGCCGGTGTGGCCCTGTCCGACGCGGACCGGCGGGTCCGTCTCGAGCGCCAGGCCCGGGTGTGGCGGCTGTCCACGAGGCGCAGCATCGCCTGGGGCGTGACCAAGGTCCGGGGCAGCCGGGCCACGGAGGAGCGGCGGGCCGAGCTCGAGCAGCAGTTCGCCATTCGAACGGCCGAGGACGTGGCCCAGGTGCTGGGCGGCATGAAGGGCGCCATCATGAAGGCAGGGCAGATGGTCTCCTTCATCGCCGACGGGCTGCCCCCCGAGGCCCAGGCCGCCCTGGCCACCCTGCAGGCCGACGTCCCGCCCATGGCGCCCAGCCTGGCCGAGGGCGTGATCCGGTCCGAGCTGGGGGGCGACCCTCAGAAGCTGTTCCTGGACTGGGACCCGGTGCCGGTGGCGGCCGCGTCGATCGGCCAGGTCCACAAGGCGGTGATGCCCGATGGCCGCCTGGTGGCGGTGAAGGTCCAGTACCCGGGCGTCGACAAGGCGATCCGGTCCGACCTCGATAACGCCGAGTTCCTGTACGGGCTTTTCGCGTCGTTCGCCCTGAAGAACATGGACGTCAAGCCCATGGTCGATGAGCTGCGGGCCCGGATGGGCGACGAGCTGGACTACCGCCTGGAGGCCCTCTGCCAGAAGGAGTTCGCCGATCGCTACCGCGACCACCCGTTCATCCACGTGCCCGACGTCATCCATGAGCGCAGCAGCCGGCGGGTGATCACCAGCGACTGGGTCGACGGCTTGAACTGGAGGGACTTCCTGGAGGCGGCCACCCCCGAGCAGAAGCACACGGCAGCCGAGGTGCTGTTCCGCTTCGCCGAGGGGTCGATCTGGCACCACCGGGTGTTCAACGGCGACCCGCATCCGGGGAACTACCGCTTCCATCCCGAGAGCGGCAAGGTGACGTTCCTCGACTTCGGCCTGGTCAAGCGCTGGGCCCCCGGCGAGCTCGAGGGGCTCAGCCCGATCCTCGATGCCATCCTGGCCCAGGACCCCGAGGGCACGCTCAAGGCGGTCGTCCACTCCGGATTCCTGCCCCCAGATTCCGGCGTGTCGGCCGAGCGCCTCTACGAGTACTGCACGCTCCCCTACATCCCGTTCCAGAGGGAGGAGTTCACTTACTCGAGTGAGTTTGTGGGCCACACCCTGCAACGCATGCTCGACCTCGCCGGTGAGTACAGCGACGTCATCCGCCAGCTCAACATGCCGCCCTCCTACGTCATCCTCGACCGGGTGGTGTGGGGCATGAGCGCGCTGTTCGGACGCATGGGGGTGACCCACCGGTGGGGCGACCTGCTCGACGAGTACCTCCACGCGGCTCCGCCGTCCACCGAGCTGGGGCGGGCTGAGGTCGAATGGCGACGTCGCAGGCTCGCGGCCGCGCAGCCTTGAGTCGGCGGAGAGCCGCCAATGTGACAGTCGGGTACCTGCGCAAGCACGCCTTCGTCCCCCGTTACGGGACCGAGGACCGGCTGTCGCTGGTCACCGACGACGGGGTGCGCCTGGCCGGGGCTCGACTGCAAGGCCCACCGGACGCCTGCGCCACGGTCGTCCTCATCCACGGGTTCAGCCAGTCATCCCGCATGCCGCGCATCCATGCCTTCGCCCACTCGCTGGCCCGGCGGGCCCACGTCGTCGTCCCGGACCTTCGCGGCCACGGCGCCTCGGGAGGCGTCAGCAGCATGGGCCCCAAGGAACCCCTCGACGTGAAGGCGGCGGTGGAGGCGGCCGACCCGCGGCTCCCGGTGGTCACCGTGGGGATCAGCCTGGGTGGAGCGGCCGTGCTGCTCCATGCCGGCACGCACGGCGGGGTGGCAGGTGTGGTGTCGATCAGCGCCCCGGCGTGGTGGGGCGCGTGGGACACCCCGGCTACGCAGCGGATACAGCGCTACGCCATGACGCCGGCGGGCCGGCGGTTCCTGTCGATCTTTCTGCGCACCCGCATCGCCCAGGTGTGCGAGGGCGTGCCGCACGCCGAGGAGCAGGTGAAGGCCATCGCCCCGGCGTTCACGCTCGTAGTCGCCGACCCGGCCGACCACTACTTCGCCGAGGAGCACCCCCGGGCTATCTACGGGTGGGCGCAGGATCCCAAGGACCTGTGGCTCCTGCCAGGCACCGGGCACGGGACGGATCTGCTCTCGGTCGACTTCACCGACCGCCTCCTCGACGAGCTGCACCGCCGGCTCCGGTAGCGTCCCTGCCAGGTGTCACTACCCCTGGAGAAGCTCGGGACGCGGTATGAAGCGCGGAGGGCGACGATCGACGTCGACCGGGCGCGCGCATACGCCCGCGCCACCAACGACCCCAATCCGGCTTACCTCGCCGGGACGTTGGCTCCACCCGTCTTCGCGGTCGTCCCCACCTGGGACGCCATGATGGTGGCGCTCCACGACGTGGTGCCGGCGGAGGACCAGGTCGCCATGCTCCATGGCGAGCAGGACATGCACTTCTTCCGGCCGTTGGTCCCCGACCAGCCCCTCGTGACCTTCGCCGAGGCCTACAGCCTGCGCAGCGGGCGCATGGGGACCCGCTTCACCATGCGGGTGGTCAGCTCCGACGACGCCGGCGAGCTGGTGGTCGAGCAGTTCGCCACCATGGTCATCCGGGGTGTCGAAGTCGGAAAAGACGGGGGCCCTCAACCCCCGTCGCATACCTTGCCGCCGGAGGCCAAGGCGGCCAAGCTGGCGTCGGTGGCGTCCTCGGTCGATCCCGACCAAGCCCTCCGCTATGCGGAGGCGTCCGGCGACGCCAACCCCATCCACGTCGACGACGCGGCGGCCCAGGCCGTCGGGCTGCCGGGTGTCATCCTCCACGGCATGTGCACCATGGCCCTGTGCGGCCGCGACGTGGTCGACGAGCTGGCCGGCGGCGATCCCACCCTCCTGCGCCGGCTGGCCGTGCGCTTCTACCGACCGGTGTTCCCGGGGAACGACCTCGTGACGACCATGTACGACGTGGGCACCGAGTTCGGCCACCAGGTGGTCGGCTTCGAGGCCGCCAGTGCGGGCAAGGTCGTGGTACGCGACGGCCGCGCCCATCTGGGCCCGACGCCTACCGGTGTACGGATCCGTTCCGAAAGCGGCGCGATTCCTACACCGGAACGGACTGAGGGCTGATGGCCGTCCTCCGCCTGTTCGCCGCCGCGCGGGAAGCCGCGGGGACTACCTCGGCCGAGGTCGAGGCCGAAACCGTGTCCGAGGTGCTCGACGAGGCCAGCCGCCGTTACGGCGACCGGTTCTCGGCGGTGCTGGCCACGTCGAAGGTGTGGGTGAACGGCGAGCCGGCGGCGCCCGGCACGCCGGTCACCGCATCCGACGTGGTCGCCGTGCTGCCACCGGTGTCGGGCGGCGCCACCCAGCCGTCTCCGCCCAAGCCAGTGGGCACTGTTCGGGGGAACCTGGCTTTGGTCCCGGACATGGTGATCGAGGAGGAGGCGGCGCCCGAGCTGCCGCCGCTGGCGGTGGTCCACAAGAGCGTTCGCCCTCACGGCCGCCTCGGTTTGGCGTGGGCGGTGGTCGCGGTCGGGCTGACAGTGGCCGGCCCGGCATGGCTGGCGGGGTGGCTGGCCCTGGCGGCCTTCATCGCCGGCGCCCAGACGTGCCTCGTCTGGCGCAAGCGTGGCGAGCGCCCGATCGCCCTGGCCGCGGGATCCATCGCCGCCGGCATGCCCGTCGCCGCATCGTTCGACACCGGGGTCATGACCGCGGCAGTCGTCGCCGGCGCGCTGGTGACCTTCGTAACCCGGCTACGGGTACCGACCCTCGCGCCGTCCCGCGACATCGCCCTGACCATGGCCATCGGCGTACCGATCGGCCTGGCGGCGGCCTCCCTGGTGCTGGTGCGGCACACGGGTATTGCCGCCACCCTGCTGCTCCTGGCCATGGTGTGCATCTACGACGCAGGCGCCTACCTGGTCGGCACCGGGGCTTCGTCGCCGTGGGAGGGGCCGGCGGCAGGCGTCGCCGGGCTGATCCCCGTGACGATCTTCGCCGAAGTCGTGCTCATCCCGCCGTTTGCCGGGGCGCAGCCGCTGTTCCTGGGACTCTTGGCCGCCGTCCTCGTCCCCGCCGGCCCGGTGGCCGCCTCCGCTCTCCTGGGCGACCGCAGCGCTCACGCCCCGGCGCTCCGTCGCCTCGACTCGCTCCTGCTCGTCGGCCCCCTCTGGGCCTGGTGCGCGATCGTCTTCCTGAAATAGGTCAGGAGTGCGGTCAGGCCTTCTTGGTCTCCCAGAAGATGGTGTCGATCTCCTTGATGTAGTCGAGCAACTTCTGGCCGCTGGCCGGGTCGGTCGAGCTCTTGGTGGCGCCGGCCGCCTTGGTGGCGTCCCAGAACAGCTGGTGGAGCTGGGGGTACTTCTCCAGGTGGGGCGGCTTGAAGTAGTCGGTCCACAGCACCCACAGGTGGTGCTTGACCAGGTCGGCCCGCTCCTCCTTGATGCCGATGGCCCGCTCCTTGAAGACGTCGTCGTCCGACGCGTGGTACTTCTCCTGGATCGCTCTCACCGACTCGGCCTCGACCCGTGCCTGGGCCGGGTCGTAGATGCCGCAGGGCAGGTCACAGTGAGCGGACACCCGCTCGGGGCGGCTGATGCGGTCGACAAGGGACAATACGCGGGAAAGGACGGGCATGCCTAGGCTCCTTCGTCCGGGATGAGACGGTCGACTCGACACTATCTAGTCGCGGCGGGGGCCGTTTTCGGCGGACTGTTGCTCCGGCGGAGCTGGCCGCTCGGCCGGGTCGAGGTGATCGGCGACAGCATGCTGCCTGCGCTGGCTTCCGGTGATCGGCTGCTCGTCGTGCGGGGCGGCAGGGAAGAGGTGGGTGACGTCGTCGCCGTTGCCGACCCCCGCACTCCTGCCCGGATCATGGTCAAGCGGGTCGGGGCGCGGGGGGCCGAAGGGATCACGGTCCTGGGCGACAACGCCGCGGCCAGCACCGACAGCCGCGTGCTCGGCCCGGTGGCGCCGGCGGCGATCCGGGGACGGGCTGTCTACCGCTACTTTCCCGAGACCCGGCGGGGGCGCGTGTAGCTCCCGGCTTGTAGCCTGATGCTGATGTGGACCGACGACGTCGACCGGGTTCTGGCGGACGACTACCTCGGTGACCTTCCGGAGAAGCCCATCGACGACATCCGGGCCATGCGTGACGAGTGCCGGGCGATCGAGGACAAGGTGTCGTACCTCCGGCGCATGATCCAGGGCCGGCTCGACATCGTGGCCGCGGACCTCCGCCGGCGGGCCGACGGGGGATCGCCGGTCGATCTCGGCACCCTGATCGAGCAGCTGCCCGACATCCTGAGCGACAAGGGCAACACGGGCGGTCCCGGTCGACTGCCGACGGGGTTGATCCAGCCGGAGGACGAGAGCCTCACCGACGAGCTCGACGAGGTGGCGGGTCCCGACATCCTTGGGCGCCTCCCCGAGCTATCCGACCAGGGGGTGGCCGAGCTGGCCGGCCGGATCGGCGAGCTCGAGCGGCGGGTGTCGGTCAGCCGGCGCGGCTTGTTCGGCCGCATCGACGCCCTGAACGGCGAGTTGGCCCGCCGGTACGGCACCGGCGAGGCCGACGTCGCCGCCCTTCTCGACCGCTGACCGGACGGCGCAGGGAATCCGCAGGGCCTGGGTAGGGTTCGGTCCGTCGTGCGCCGTCTCGCCGTTCTCTCCTTTCACACCTCGCCGCTGACCCAGCCCGGCACCGGCGACGGCGGCGGGATGAACGTGTACGTCCGCGAGCTGTCGTCGGCGCTCGCCGGCGCCGGCGTGGACTGCGACGTGTTCACCCGGTCCTGGCGCCGGGGCCTTCCCCCGGTGGAGGAGGTGGAGCCGGGGTTCAGGGTCCACCACGTGCCGGCGGGCCCCGAGGCATCGGTGGCCAAGGAGGATCTGGCTCAACACCTCGACCAGTTCACCGCAGGGGTGCTCCACCGGATCGAGGCGTCCGGCGCCCCCGATGTCATCCACGCCAACTACTGGCTCTCAGGCGTCGCCGGCCACACGTTGAAGCACCGCCTCGAGCTGCCCCTGGTGTCGACGTTCCACACCCTGGCCCGGGTCAAGGCCGAGGTGGCCGCCGAGGAGCACGACCGGCGGGCGAAGTGCGAGGCCGAGGTCATCGGCTGCTCCGACGCCATCCTGGCCAACTCCGCCGACGAGGCCGCCCAGCTGGAACGCCTGTACGGGGCGGTCCGGGAGCGGATCGAGGTTGTGCCACCCGGGGTGGACCATCACCTGTTCTCGCCCGGGGACCAGCGTGCCGCCCGGGCCGAGCTGGGCTTGGGCGACGGGCCGGTGCTGCTCTTCGCCGGGCGCATCCAGCCCCTCAAGGGCGCCGACGTCGCCGTCCGGACGCTCGCTGCTCTGTGCCAAGGGTCCCAACAGGCCGGGAAGCGGGATGACGAGCGGCCGTCCGACCGGGCCGGGCCAGCGTCGCCGCCGGCCACCCTGCTGCTGGTCGGCGGGCCGAGCGGCGTCGACGGCGACGCCGAGCTGGCTCGCCTGCATCACCTGGTCGCCGGCCTGGACCTGCGGGAGCGGGTCAGGTTCATCCCCCCGCAGCCCCACGGCCGGCTGGCCCTGTACTACCGGGCCGCCGACGTGTGCCTCATGCCCAGCCGGTCGGAGTCGTTCGGGCTGGTGGCGCTGGAGGCGGCGGCCTGCGGGACCCCCGTGGTGGCTGCGGCGGTCGGCGGCCTGAGCACCCTCGTCGCTCACGGAGTGAGCGGGTTCCTGGTCGACGGGCGGGACCCCGACGCCTACGCCGCCCACGTGGCCCGGCTGGTGGACGACCGGGCGCTAGCCACCGAGATGAGCGTGCAAGCCACCCTCCGGGCCGGCCGGTACCGGTGGTCGATCACCGCCGCCCGGTTGCGCCGGCTCTACTCCGACCTCACCGTGCGCAGCCTGGTGGAGTGCCGCTGAGCACTGGTCGACTGGCACGCTACGCTGCCAGTCCCGGCGGTGCGGGCGGATTGGTTGGCTTCGTCGCGCCCCGAATCATTTCATGTCTTCTCTTGCGTTCCTGTGCGAGGTGCAGTAGGTTTCTGAGCGGGCCCGAGGGGCGGACTGGTCACCCCTTCGGGGAAGTGGGGGCGACCAAGAGGTTCCTCGGGCCCTTTCGCGTCCGCCCCGCGGCGACCCACCTACGCTTGCATCAGGCGGAGGCCGGGTTTAGCCTTTCGCCCACCCAGCAGCCCCGGCGGGTGCTGCCATTTGCTGGAGTACATGGCAAACCTGAAGAACCCAGCCCGCGCGCTCGTCGTAGTGATGGTGATGGCCTTGGCCACGCCGGTCTTTGCCGACCCATCCACCGAAGAGAAGCGGGTGTCGGCCCAAACCAAGAAGGCGGAGGCCGCGGCCAAGCTGAACACGCTGAAGGCCAACGACGCCGAGCTGGAGGCGGCTGTCAAGGCGCTCGACGCCGGTGTGGCGGTCCAGGCGGCAACCACCGACGCCGCCCATCAGGCCCTCCGGGCAGCGGAGGTGAGCCTCGGCACGGCCCAGATCCGGCTGGCCGACACCGAGTCCCGCATGGCGGAGCTGCGGGTCAAGGCGGCCGAGGCCGCCGTCCGGGCCTATGTCCACCCCGGGGGCGACACCCTGCTGGAGATCGTGCGGTCCAAGGATCTTGGAGAGGCGAGCCGCCGCCAGGCCCTGCTGGCCCACGTGGTATCCAGCGACCGGGACATCGTCGACCAGATGCGCGGCGCCCGTCAGGACCAGCAGTTCGAGAGGGAGAACCTGGCCAACGCCGCGAAGGTGGCGACCGACCGCAAGAAGGCCGCGACTGAGAAGCTGGCCGGACTGGAAAAGGCCCGCACCGATCAGGTCCGGCTCAAGACCGCGCTCGACACGCGCATCGCCGAGGTCACGGCCGAGGTGGCTGCGCTGTCTCGGGAGGAGGCCACCCTTTCCAGCCTCATTCGCTCCCGCCAAGCGGCGGCCGACGCGGCCGCTGCCGCCTCAGCGGCGAGCGCCAGCGCGAGCTTGAGGTCCGGCGGTGGCGGCGGTGGAGGCGGGGCCGCGGCTTCCGCGCCGGCGGCCAAGGTGTCCGGGTCGGGCATGGCCTGGCCGGCGAACGGCTCCGTCACCTCCGGCTTCGGCTACCGGTGGGGGTCGTTGCACGCCGGCATCGACATTGCCAACGGGATCGGTACGCCGATCCGGGCCGCGAAAGCGGGGACGATCATCCTGGCCGGGTGGAACGGCGGCTACGGGAACGCCATCGTCATCGACCACGGAGGCGGGCTCTCCACCCTGTACGGCCACATGACCCGGCTGCGGGTCAGTGAGGGCCAGCGAGTGGACCAGGGTGACCTCATCGGCGACATGGGCTCCACAGGAAACTCCACCGGCTCCCACCTCCACTTCGAGACCCGGGTCGGCGGCGGCGCCCAGGACCCCACCCGCTTCCTTCCCTAGTAGCGTTCGCCGGTGACCGTTTGCCGGCTCGCCGTGGTGGGTGGCGGAAAGATGGGCGCTGCGTTGGTGGCCGGGCTGCTGTCGGCCGGGTGGGCCAAGCCCGAGGAGCTGCTGGTCGTGGAGCCGGTGGCCACCCGCCGGGACGAGCTGGCCGCCGCCCATCCCGGCCTGCAGGTAGCTGCCGACCTGGCGCCCGACGTCGCCGGCGCGGTGGTTGCCGTGAAGCCGGGCGACGTGGAGGCGGCCTGCGGAGCCTTGGCCGCGGCGGGCGTCGACCGGGTTCTGTCCATCGCCGCCGGCGTACCCCTGGCCCGGCTGGAATCCTGGCTCAATTCCGGCGCCGCGGTGGTCCGGGCCATGCCCAATACCCCCGCCCTGGTCGGGTGCGGGGCAGCGGCCATCGCCGCCGGCAACGGGGCGGGGGAGGCGGACCTGGCCTGGGCCGAGGAGATCCTCTCGGCCGTCGGCAAGGTCGAGCGCGTCGGTGAGCCTCTTCTCGACGCAGTCACCGGCCTTTCGGGATCGGGGCCGGCGTACGTGTTCCTCGTGGCCGAAGCACTGGTGGAGGCGGGAGTAGCCGTGGGGCTGCCCCGAGCGGTCAGCGAGACCCTCACCATCCAGACCCTTCTCGGCTCCGCCCGCCTCCTCGCCGAGTCCGGCGAGCGGGCCGAGGCGCTCCGAGCGGCCGTGACGTCGCCCGGTGGCACCACTGCCGCCGGCCTGGCGGCCCTCGAGTCGAGAGCCGTGCGCGCCGCCTTCATGGAGGCGGTCACTGCCGCCACCGCCCGCTCCATGCAGTTAGGCCACGGCTGAGCGACGCCCGCCCTCTTCCCTCGGGCGCTTCCGGGGAATACATTGCGTACAGGCGAAGAGGGGTGATCCAACTGCCGCAAAACTTAGAACGGGCCCGGTTCCTCACGGTCGCGGAAGTCGCAGGCCAGCTGCGGGTATCCACCATGACCGTGTACCGGCTGATCAAGGCCGGTCGGCTGGCGTCGGTGCGGGTCGGCAAGTCCTACCGCGTGCGCGAGGACGACGTCGACCGCTACCTGGCCAGCACCTACACCCAGGCCGGGTGAGCTTCGACAACCTCTGGTTCCTGTCCGACTACGGGCTGGAGGACGAGTTCGTCGGGGTGGTGAAGGCCGTCATCCGGGCGATCGCGCCCGAGGTGACCGTGGGCGACGTCACCCATTCGATCCCGCCCCACGACATCCGGGCGGGGGCGCTGGCCCTGGCCCGCAGCATGCAGTACCTCACCCTGGCGCCGGCCGTCGTGCTGGCCGTGGTCGACCCCGGTGTGGGATCGGACCGGCGGGCGGTGGCGGTGGAGGCCGGAGGGGCGGACGGTGACGGTCCGACCGCGGTGCTGGTCGGCCCGGACAATGGGCTGATGGCCTCAGCCGTGGCCATGGCCGGAGGCGCCCGACGGGCCGTGTCGCTGACCAACGAGGACTACCAGCTGCCCGCCCCCGGGCCCACGTTCGCCGGGCGCGACGTCTTCGCTCCCGCCGCCGCCCACCTATGCAGCGGCGTCGACCTGACCGAGCTGGGTCCTATGATCGACCCGGTCACCCTGCTGCCGGGGATCATGCCGCTGTCCACCCAGGAGAACGGGTCGGTGACCGGTGAGGTCCTGTGGGTGGACCGGTTCGGCAACATCCAGCTCAACGTGGACCCCGACGACCTGCTCCTGATGGACGACCCCCTCCTGCTCGTGTCGGGCGAGAAGACCCGCACCGCGGTGCGGGTCCGCAGCTACTCCGACCTGCGCTCCGGGCAGATCGGTCTGGTCACGGACTCCTACGGGCTGGTGTCGATCGCCCTCGACCGGCGCTCCGCGTCAGAGGAGCTGCGGATCGGCTCGGGCGACTCCGTCACCATCAAGGCTGCCGAGTGAGGCCGTCGATCGCCATCCTGCTGGGGGTCCTGCTCGTCGCCATCCTGGGCGCGTCGATCGTGCAGTTCCTGCTCATCGCGCGCTAGAAGAGCATCCGTTAGAAAAGCGATGCGCAGAGGCGGTTGATCTCCCGCTCCAGCGACGAGAGCCCGTCCACCTTGCCGATGCACAGCGAGATGCCTGCTTCGGCCGCGGCGCGCTCGAGCGCCTCGTCGATGTAGGCGGTGTAGAGGATCATGACCTGGTCCTGGCGGCGCTGGCGGATCCCACGGGCGGTGTCCAAGCCGTCCATGCCCGGCATCTTGTAGTCGATGACCACGATGTCGGGGTCGGCCGAGTCGACCGCTTCCAGGGCGGCGGGGCCGCTGGCGACCTCGCCCACCACTTCGTAGCCGTCGAGCGACAGCATCGAGGTGAGCATGCGGCGCACGTGGTCGGTGTCGTCGACCACCATCACGCGGATCGTGCGGGACACCACCTTCGATGCTACTGCTTGGTCCTGGCCATCCGGTGCCTCCTTCGGCCAAACCCCGCCCCAAGCTTGAGGAGCGCCGGTAGGATTGGTGGTGCTGGGCAGAGGGTGGCGCTTGTGAATAAACGCACGATGTCACGTACACTTCGGGTTGTGCAGGACCCGAAGAGGGAGGAAGGTTCCCCGCCGCCCGGTCGCGAGCCCGCGGGCTGGCCGGCCGGAGCCACCCCTCCGGTGGTCAATGGCTTGAACGGCCTCACTGTCGACGCGGTCCTGCCGACCGCCGGCATGGGCGCCCCGGGACGCAACCCCCGCCGCATCCCCGAGGCCACGGTCGCCCGTCTCCCCGTCTACCTCCGCAGCCTTTTGGAGGTGGCCGACGCCCACATCGTCACCATCTCCTCCGAGCGCCTGGCCGAGATGGCCGGTGTGAACGCCGCCAAGGTCCGCAAGGATCTCTCGTACCTGGGCTCCTACGGCACCCGGGGCGTCGGGTACGACGTGCAGTTCCTGCTGGTCCAGATCAACCGCGTGCTGGGTCTCACCCAGGACTGGCCGGTCGTCATCGTCGGGATCGGCAATCTGGGCCATGCCCTGGCCAACTACAAGGGCTTCTCGGCCCGCGGTTTCCGCATCGCCGCCCTGGTCGACGCCGACCACGCCAAGGTCGGGGAGATCGTGGCCGGCCTGCCGGTCCGCCACCTCGACGAGCTGCCCGCCATCGCCAAGGAGCAGACCATCGCGATCGGCATCGTGGCCACTCCCGCAGGATCGGCCCAAGAGGTCGCGGACCTGCTGGTCGCGGCAGGCGTGACCTCGATCCTCAACTTCGCTCCCGCCGTCATCGCCGTGCCCCGGGGGGTGTCGCTGCGCAAGGTCGACCTCTCGATCGAGCTGCAGATCCTTTCCTTCTACCAGCAGCTCCGGGTGGTGGCCCCCCGGGTGGCCGAGGCCTAGCGCGGTGGAGCAGCAGTGCAGTACCCGGTGAACCTCGTGCTCGACGGTCGGCAGTGCCTGGTGGTGGGGGGCGGCCACATCGCGCTGCGCAAGGTCCAGGGCCTCCTGGCCTGCGGCGCCAAGGTGCGGGTGGTGGCTCCGCACATCACCCCGGAGCTCCGCGCCCTCCCCGACGTGACGTTCGAAGAGCGACCCTGGCGGTCCGACGACCTGGCTGGCGTGTGGCTGGTCATCGCCGCCACCGACGACCCTGCGGTCAACGGTGCGGTGTACGACGCCGGCCAGCGGGCCGGCATCTGGGTCAACGGCGCCGACGACCCGGCGCACTGCTCCTTCACCCTGCCGTCCGTCGTCCGCCGTGGCGACCTGCAGATCGCGATCTCAACCGGTGGCCGCAGCCCGGCGCTCGCCACCTGGCTCCGCACCCGGCTCGAGGGCGAGATCGGCCCCGAGTACGCCGTGCTCCTCGACATCCTGGCCACCGAGCGCGACGGGCTGAAGGCCGCCGGCGTGTCTACCGAGGGCCTCGACTGGCGGTCGGCGCTCGACTCCGACATGCTCGATCTCATCCGCACTGGTGACCTGGCCCACGCCCGAGAGCGTCTGCAGACGTGTCTGTCGTCGTCGTCGGACTGAGCCACCGCACCGCCCCGCTCGAACTGCTCGAGCGCATGGCGATGCGGGACGAGCGCCTGCCCAAGGCGTTGGCCGACCTGGTGGCCCGCGATTTCCTCAGTGAGGCCGTCGTCCTCTCCACCTGCCACCGGGTCGAGGTGTACGCAGTGGCCGAGCGCTTCCATGGGGCCATGGCCGACGTCCGACACTTCCTGTCCGAGCTGTCCTTCGTCCCGCCTGAGGACTTCAGCGACCACCTCTACGTCCACTACGACGACGCGGCGGCCGCTCACCTGTTTGCGGTCACCGCCGGCCTCGACTCGGTGGTGGTCGGTGAGACGCAGATCCTCGGCCAGGTCCGCGATGCCTGGGAGCTGGCCCGCCAGGAGGAGGCGGCCGGGTCACGGCTGTCGCTGCTGTTCCGCCAGGCGTTGGAGGTGGGCAAGCGGGCCCGGACCGAGACCGCCATCGCCCGGGGCATCACCTCGCTGTCCCAGGCCGCGGTGGCCATGGCGTCGGAGCGGCTGTCAGGCCTGGCCGCCCGGAACGTGGTGGTGCTGGGCGCCGGGGAGATGGGCGCCGGGCTGGTCGACGAGGTGGCGGAGGCCGACGTGCCCGGCAGCCGGGTCACCGTGGCCAACCGCACCTGGACACGCGCCGAGCAGCTGGCCCAGCGGGCCGGCGGCCGGGCCGTGGCCCTCGAGGGCCTACCCACTGCGCTGGCCGACGCCGACCTGCTGCTCACCAGCACCGGCTCGACGAGGGTCGTGCTGAGAGCCGACGAGCTGGGCCAGGCGCTCGGACCCCGCAGGACGAGGCCGCTGCTGATCGTCGACCTGGGAATGCCGCGCGACGTCGACCCTTCGGTCGCCGACCTGCCGGGCGTCAGCCTGTTGGGCCTGGCCGACGTCGAGCGCTTCGTCGCCGCCAACCTCGACGAGCGCCGCAAGGAGGTGGCGCCGGTGCGGGCCATCGTGGCCGAGGAGGTCGAGCGCTGGGTGGAGGCCACCACCGCCCGCCAGGCCACCCCGACCGTCAGCGCCCTCCACCAGCGGGCCGACGAGCTCCGCGTCGCCGAACTGGCCCGCTACCGCAACCGCCTGGCCGACCTCGAGCCACGCGAGCGTGACGCGGTCGAGGCCCTCACCCGGAGCCTGCTGGCCAAGCTCCTCCACGACCCCACCGTCCGGCTCAAGGACGCCGCGGGGTCGGCCAAGGGGGAGCGCCTGGCGGGCGCCCTCACCGAGCTGTTCGATCTCTAGGCTTTCCACATGAACAGCCTGCGGGCGGCGACCCGCGGTAGCCGGCTGGCCCGACTCCAGACCGACCTGGTCGCTGAAATGCTGGGGATTGAGGTTCAGACGGTCGTGGTCGACACCCAGGGCGACCGCCAGACCGACGTCCCCATCTGGGAGCTCGGCGGCCGAGGCGTGTTCGTCAAGGAGGTGCAGGCCGCGGTCATCGCCGGGCGGGCGGACTTTGCCGTCCACTCGGCCAAGGACCTGCCCTCGTCGACGCCCGAGGGGCTCACGCTGGCGTCGGTCCCCGAACGCGCCGATCCGCGTGACGCGCTGGTGGGCCAGCGCTTCGACGCACTGCCGCCTGGCGCCCGCATCGGCACCGGATCCGTCCGACGCCGAGCCCAGCTGGCCTGGCTGCGGCCGGACCTGACCTTCGGCGGGCTGCGCGGGAACATGGAGACCCGTCTGTCCAAGGCCGAGGGCTTCGCGGCCATCGTCGTGGCCGCCGCCGCCCTGGACCGGTTGGGCCGGTCCTCCGAGGTCACCGAGATGCTCGGCGTCGAACTGATGGTGCCGCAGGTCGGCCAGGGCGCCTTGGCCATCGAGTGCCGGGCGGGCGACGACGACACGCTGGCCACCCTCCTAGCGATCGAGCACGGGCCGTCGCGCCGGGCGGTGGACGCCGAGCGAGCCTGGCTGGCCGAGGTGGGTGGCGGCTGCGACCTCCCGGTGGGCGCCCACGCCACCGTTGACGCCGACGGCCACGTCACCCTCACCGCCGTGCTCGGAACGCCCGACGGCCGGGTGGTCCTGCGCGACACCGACGACGGCGACGATCCGGTCGCGCTCGGCCGCCGCCTGGCCCGCCACCTCCTCCACGACACCGGCGGCTCATCCCTGCTCGCCGACCTCCGGTGACCGTGTACATGGGCCACCTCCGGGTGACCGCCCCGGGAGGGCGGTCCATAGGCATTCACCGGGCGGCAGCCCGGTGACCGTCTATCTGGTCGGCGCCGGGCCGGGCGATCCGGGGCTGCTCACCCGGCGGGGCGCAGAACTGCTGGCCCAGGCGGACGTGGTCGTGCACGACCGGCTGTCGGAGGTCTCCCTGCTCGACCTCGCCCCGCCCACTGCCGAACGGGTCGACGTGGGGAAGTCGCCGGGATCGCCCGTGGCCCAGGAGAAGATCAACGCCCTGCTCGTCGAGCGGGGCCTACGGGGCCAGGAGGTGGTTCGGCTCAAGGGCGGCGACCCCTTCGTCTTCGGCCGGGGCGGTGAGGAGGCTCAGGCCCTGGCCGAGGCCGGTGTCCCGTTCGAGGTCGTTCCTGGGATCAGTGCTGCGGTGGCCGTGCCGGCGTACGCCGGCATTCCGGTGACCCACCGAACGCTTTCGACGTCGTTCACCGTGGTCACCGGGCACAGCCGCCATGCGGTGGACGACGACGTTGACTGGGACGCCCTGGCCCGGGCGGCCGACACCATCGTCGTCCTCATGGGCGTGGCCCACCGGGCCGAGATCGCCGCTCGCCTGCAGGCCGGCGGGCTGCCGGCCGACACGCCGGTGGCCGCCGTCCGCTGGGGCACCCGGCCCGGACAGCGCACAGTGCGCACCACCCTCGGGGGACTGGCTGGTGTCGTTCTGGAACCGCCGGTCACCCTCGTCATCGGCAAGGTGGCCGGCCTCGACCTCCGCTGGTTCGAGGGTCGACCTCTGTTCGGCCGCAAGGTGGTGGTCACCCGGGCCCGCGCCCAGGCGTCCACCCTCGTCGAGAAGCTGTCCGCCCTCGGCGCGGAGACCGTCGAGCTGGCCACCATCGAGATCGCCGACCCGGGTGACGGGGGGCAGGCTCTGCGGGAGGCCGCCACCCGGCTGGCCGCCTACGACTGGGTGGTGCTCACGTCGGTCAACGCTGTCCACCGGCTCTTCCGTCACCTGCACGACGCCCGGGCGTTCGGCCCTGCGAAAGTGGCCGCCATCGGGCCGGGTACCGCCACCGCGCTGGCCGGGCACGGCGTGGTCGCCGACCTACAGCCCCCCACCGCGGTGGCCGAGGCGTTGGTCGAGTCCTTCCCTCCCGGAGACGGCCGGGTGCTGCTGCCCCAGGCGGCAGCTGCTCGGCCGGTGCTCGCCGAGGGCCTGCTCGCCAAGGGCTGGCAGGTCGACGTGGTTGAGGCATACCGCACCGTCGCCGCCCGGCTGCCGGACGACCCGCTGGCCGTGGCGGCCAAGGCGGACGCCATCGCCTTCACCTCGTCTTCGACCGTCACCTCGTGGCTGGCCTTGGCGGGCGCCGACGCCCTCCCCCCCGTGGTCGCCTGCATCGGCCCGGTCACCGCCGCCACCGCCGCAGAGCACGGGGTGCCGGTGACGGTGGTGGCCCAAGAGCACACCGTCCAGGGCCTGGTCGACGCCCTGGTCGCCGCCTTCCGACCCTTGGCCTAGGCGGTCCAGGGGCCCTTCGGCCCCCCGTTGCCGGTCACCGGGCCCCGGGGGTCGGCCGGCTCCTCCATGGAGCCGCCCGGCGCGAGCGTGACCTCCAGCGGGATCGTCCCCAGCGGCTCCTCGTTGAGGCTCACCACCCACTCGTAGCGGCCGGGATGGGTGAACTGGAGCGCCTCGAACGGAAGGGCGATGGGCACGTACGAAGGTGCGCCCGGTGTGGTGCCCGGGGCGTGGCCGACGTTGATCAGGCCCCGGGCTTCGGCGCCAGCGGGCTTGCCGTCGCGCATCAGGGTGACACGGAGGTGGTGGTCCTTGAGCGCCTCGGAATAGGAGACCTCGATGACGAGGACGACGGTGAGGCCGGCGTGGGTGGCCGGGAAGGAGCGGGTGTAGACGCGGTCCCACTGGCCGCCGAACACGTACAGCTTGTTGTCGGCGACTCTCGCGGCGTCGGCCAGCATGGCGCTCTGCAGCTTCATATGGCTGACACCGTAAGCGACCTACCATCGCGGGTGATGAGCGAGCCGCAGGCGAGCGAACCCAATAAGCAACGTGCCCCGCTCAGCGGGGCGGCCGCCGAAGGCGGTGGCCCGATGAGCTACCCCGCCCGGCGGATGCGACGGCTGCGGCGGACGCCTGCCCTGCGGCGCCTGGTGGCCGAGACCCGGCTGTCGGTCGACGACCTCGTCGCCCCGCTGTTCGTGCGGGAGGGCATCGAGGCGCCCCAGCCCGTCGCCTCCATGCCGGGCGTGGTGCAGCACACCCGCGAGTCGCTGCGCAAGGAGGTCCGGGCCCTCGCCGACCTCGGTGTCCCGGCGGTCATCCTCTTCGGGATCCCGGCGGCCAAGGACGCCGAGGGATCGGCGGCATGGGACCCGGCGGGCATCGCGCAGCGGGCATTGTCCGACGTGCGCAAGGAGGTGGGCGACGACCTGGTCGTGATGGCCGACCTCTGTCTCGACGAGTACACCTCCTCCGGCCACTGCGGCGTGCTGGCCCCCGACGGCACCGTCGACAACGACGCCACCCTGGCCCTCTACGCCCGGGTCGCCGCGGCCCAGGCGGACGCAGGGGCCGACGTCGTCGCCCCCTCCGGGATGATGGACGGCCAGGTCGCCGCCATCCGGGCCGCCCTGGACTCCGCCGGCCACCCGTCCACCGCCATCCTGGCCTACGCGGCCAAGTTCGCTTCCCCGCTCTACGGCCCGTTCCGAGAGGCGGTCGAGGTCCGGATCGAGGGCGGCGGCGATCGCCGGTCCTACCAGCAGGACTTCCGAAATCCCCGCGAAGCGTTGCTCGAAGTTGCCCTCGACGTGGCCGAGGGCGCCGACATGGTGATGGTCAAGCCGGCGGTGACCTACCTCGACGTGATCGCCGCGGTGCGAGGACGGGTCGACGTCCCTGTCGCCGCCTACCACGTGTCCGGCGAGTACTCCATGTTGAAGGCCGCGGCCGAGCGGGACTGGATCGACGGGGCCGCCGTGGCCCTGGAGCAGCTAACCGCCGTCAAGCGGGCCGGGGCCGACGTCATCCTCACCTATCTGGCCAGGGAGATCGCAGAAGCGCTGTGACCGGCCCGGGAGGCCGGTCCTGCCGGCGATGACCTCCAATGAGGAGCTGTTCACCCGGGCCTGCCAGGTGATCCCGGGCGGGGTTGACTCGCCGGTGCGCTCGTTCCGGTCGGTCGGGGGGACGCCGTACTTCGTGGCCCGGGCCGAGGGGGCCTACGTCTGGGACGTCGGCGCGCGCCGCTACACCGACTACGTCCAGTCGTGGGGGGCGTCGATCCTCGGCCACGCCCATCCGAAGGTCATCGAGGCCGTGCAGCGGGCCGCCGCCGACGGGACGTCCTACGGTGCGCCTACCGAGCGCGAGGTCCTGCTGGCCGAGGCCATTCGGGCGCGGGTCCCGTCGTGCCAGAAGGTCCGCCTGGTGTCCAGCGGCACCGAGGCGACCATGACCGCCGTGCGGGTGGCCCGGGGTTACACCGGCCGGGACGAGATCGTCGTCTTCGACGGCTGTTACCACGGCCATGCCGACACGCTCCTGGCCGCAGGTGGCAGTGGACTCGCCACCCACGCGGTGCCCGGCTCAGCCGGCGTGCCCGCGTCGGCCGTGGCGGACACGGTCGTCGTCCCCTACAACGTGGTCCCGGATATCGGCGACCAGGTGGCCGCCGTGCTCGTCGAGCCGGTCGCCGCAAACATGGGACTGGTCCCGCCGGTCGAGGGGTTCCTGGAAGGCCTGCGGGCGGCGTGCGACGCCTCCGGCGCCCTGCTGATCTTCGACGAGGTCATCACCGGGTTCCGGCTCGGCCCGGGCGGCGCTCAGGGCCGGTTCGGCATCACTCCGGACATGACGTGCCTCGGCAAGGTGATCGGCGGTGGGCTCCCACTGGCTGCCTTCGGCGGTAGGGCCGACGTCATAGCCTGCCTGGCCCCGGAGGGGCCGGTGTACCAGGCGGGGACGTTGTCCGGGAACCCCCTCGCCACCGCTGCCGGTCTCGCCGTCCTGGAGCTGCTCGACGACGCGGCCTACGCCCAGCTCTCGGGCCGGGCCGCCGAGCTGGCTACCGGCCTGGCCCAGGTGATCGCCGAAGCGGGTCTCCCGGTGTCGGTGCCGGTCGTCGGCCCGCTCCTCGGCCTGTTCTTCAACGAGGTAGCGCCCACCGACTTCGCTTCATCGAAGGCCTCCGACGCCAAGGCCTACGCCGCCTTCTTCCACCAGATGCTCGACCGCGGCGTCGCCCTGCCGCCCAGCCCGTTCGAGGCCCTCTTCCCGAGCCTGGCCCACACCAAGCACGAGCTGGAGCGCACCGTTGACCTGGCCGCGGCCGCAGCCGCCACCGTCCGCATCGAGTGAGCAATGGTCCCTGTCAGAGACGGAATTCTCACTCGATGAGGAGCTTCAGGCCCAGCCCAGCTCGTCGAGCCGGTCGTCGTCGATGCCGAAGTGGTGGGCGACCTCGTGGATGACGGTGTCCCGCACCACCTCCACCACCTGCTCCTCGGTCCGGCAGTGTGCGCAGATCGGGAGCCGGTACAGGGTGATGCGGTCGGGCATGACCATGCCCGCATAGCCCCCGTCGCGCTCGGTGAGGGGCACGCCGTTGTAGAGACCGAGCAGCCCGGGCGTCTCGGGGACGTCCTCCACGGTCACCCAGACGTTGTCCATCAACCGGCCCAGCTCCTCCGGTATGTCGTCGAGGGCATCGGCGACCAGCTCCTCGAACCGCTCCGGCGAGATGTGCTTCAACGCTCGGGGACGACCCGGGCCAGGGCGGCGACCGCCCGGTAGGCGGCTTCGGCCGGGCCCAGCTCGTCGGGGCGGAGCAGGTTGGCCATGATGCGGAGGACCCACTCCATGAGCGAGCGGGAATGCATGCCCGTGCCCACCATGGCCCGCATGAGCTTCGGTCGGCCGATGATCTTCACGAAGGCGCGGGCGACCTTGAAGTACAACGCGTAGGTGGCCTGGATCTCCTTCTCATAGCCCCGCAGGGCCAGGGCGTCGCCGGAGGCGAGGGCGATGTCGAGGTGGTGGGCGGCCATGCGCCCGGTCTCGTAGGCGTAGGCGATCCCTTCGCCGTTGAAGGGGTTGATGGCGCCGATGGCGTCGCCGGTGCCGATCCAGGTGGGCCCGGTCCAGGGGCCGACGGCCAGGCCCATCGGCAGGCGCCCGCCCGTGGGTGCGCCGCACGAGGTCTCGGGCGAGATGCCCCAGGCCGCGCACTGGGGGGAGCCCACGAAGCCCTCCATGAGCTTGGTGGTGTTCACCTCCTTCCACTGGCTGAAGGTGGAGAGCAGGCCGATGCCGACGTTGACCCGGCCGTCGCCGACCGGGAAGATCCAGCCGTAGCCGGGCAAGACGTTGCCGTCCTTGTCCCGGACGTCGAGGTGCGACTCGATCCAGGGCTCGTCGTGGCGGTCGGACGTGAAGTAGCCGCGGATGGCCATGCCTTGCGGCCAGTCCCGGTTCCGGACCGTGCCCAAGGCCCGGCCGAAGCGTGAGTTGGCCCCGTCGGCCACCACCACGTACTTCGCCGTGGCCTCGGTGGTCTCGCCGGTGGCCTTGTCCTTGACGGTGGCCCCCCGCACCACGCCGTCGACGAGCACCGGCGCCACGGCTTCGGCGCCCTCCCACAGGGTTGCACCCGCCTTCTCGGCCCTCTTGGCCACCGCCTCGTCCAGGTCGTGGCGGGTGACGACATAGCCGTGGCGGGGCATGCCCGGGACGTCGGGCCACTCCAGCTCCAGCGCCATGCCGAAGGCGACGGAGCGGAGGCCGGTGAAGCGGTGGTGGCGGGCCAGCTGGTCGGCCAGCCCCATGTCGTCGAGCTGGCGGACGGCCCGCGGGGTCAGACCGTCGCCGCAGGTCTTCTCCCGGGGGTAGTGCTTCTTCTCGACCACCAGCACGTCGTGGCCGGCCTCGGCCAGCCAGTAGGCGCACGCGGCGCCCGACGGCCCGCCGCCGACGACGAGGACGTCGTGCATGGCCCCGCGGGCGGTGACGTCGTGTGTCGCCGTCGCTACAGCTCCTCCCGAATGTATTCGACGACCGTGGTGATCTCCTCGGGCGTGAGCTGACCCTTGAAAGCGGGCATGCCGCCCGACGCTGGCGGGCGGGGCCCGCCCGGGCGGTTGGGATCGCCATAGGACTCGCCGCGCTTGGGCGCCGATCCCTCGGCTACCCAGGTGATCATGTCCTCGACGTCGGGGAACGTCAGCTTCGTCTCACTGCCGGCGAGCCGGGGGCCGACTCCACCGCCGCCTGTGGGCCCGTGGCAGCTGCCGCATCCGGCGGACACGTAGATCTGGGCGCCGGTCCGCGGCCCGGCGGCTGCCTCGGGCTCGGCGAAGGCGCCCATGTAGACCATGGCCCAGAAGGGCAAGATGAGCAGGACGGGCATCATCCACACCGGGATGCCACTGCGGGGGCCGGTGTCGATCTGTTGCACCGCGGGGACCGGCTCCGTGATGACCGCGGTGGCCGTCGTGGCGGCCGAGGGTTGCGGACCGGCCGGCGGGGTGTCCGCCGTGGCCACCCCTGTGGCCGGGGCTGCCGGGGCTGCGGACGCGCCGCCGTCGCTGGCGGGTGCCTCGCCACCGGGCAGGCCGAGAGCGGCTCGACGTTGCCGTGAGCGCTCGAGCAGGTACTCCGGAACCTCCGTCACGTCACGAATGTATGCGCCGCAAGCCGGAGGAAGCCAAGCAGCCGGCCCGGAGGGCAGGAATTCCGCTCGTGGGCGTCCAGATTGGCTGGTACCCGCCGAAGGCTGCTGAACTGTCAGGACGCGTCGACGTCCGACTCCTGTCCGTGCAGGGGTCGGACTAGAATGTGATCGCGTTCACGAGGAGGTGACCGGTGGCTGCGTTCGTCAGTTCGATGATCGTCATGATCCTGATGGTCGCCGTCTGCCTGTACGTCGGCGCCCGGCGCCCCATCGGCACCCCCGTCACGTGGGGTGAGGCCATGGTGGCCGGCACGTGGGTGTTCGGCGTCATGATGCTGGCCTACGGCATCGTGCCCCACCAGTGGCTCAACTACGCCGACAACGAGCTCCTGTGGCGGCCCGACAAGCTCTTGGTTGGCATCTCCTCGGGCGGCGTGGTGTGGGGGAACGAAGCCAAGGACCTCGGTGGCACCGGGCGGATCCTCATCAACTACCAGGCGATTCGCGACATCATCGCCAGCGTGCTCTACATCGTGTTCCTCGGTGGCCAGATGTACCTGTGGTCCGTCTGGCAGAAGCGGGGAAGGAAGAAGCCGGGCGACGTGGAAGAGGCCCGCTCCCGGTTCGGACGCCCTGTGCTCAGGAAGGCATAACAACATGGCCAAGAACGACGCGAACCCCCCCATGCCGTCCTTCCCGGGCGGCTACGCCCTCCAGGAGGTCGAGAGCGACTACCTGGGCAAGGCGGTCAAGCCCAAGCAGTTCCTCCACATTGACCAGTCCGAGTGCATCATGTGCGAGGGCTGTGTCGACATCTGCCCGTGGAAGTGCATTCACATGCTCTCCACGGACACCATCTCCGAGGCGGTGAACACCAGCGAGCCGGGCGCCGACCCCGACGACCACGTGGTCTTCATCGTCGACGAGGACGTGTGCACGCGGTGCGGCCTGTGCGTCGACCGCTGCCCGACCGGCGTCATCATCATGGGCAAGGCCGGCGTGTCGGCCAAGGACGGCGACGCCCACCAGCGCGACGAGAAGCACGGCTACGCCTACGGGATGCGTTTCTAGCCGTGGATTTGCGTCCCCGGTCCAGGCTGTCTAGAGAAGGGCCAGAATGGCAAGGCGCGTAAACGGGAACGGGAACGGGAACGGGCACCGTCCGTCGCCCGCCGAGCGCCTGGCCGAGGTTGGCGAGAAGGTCAGAGGGTCCCAGGCGTGGGCGTCGATCTTCCGTCCCGGCTCAATCTTCCGCAAGGGCTACACCGACAGCCCCAGGAACCGGTCCTACGTGGTGATGAACAGCCTCATCTACCACCTGCACCCGGTGAAGGTGAAGCGCCACGCGGTGAAAGTCAGCTACACGCTCTGCCTGGGCGGGCTGTCGTTTTTCCTCTTCCTGCTGCTGACCGTGACCGGCATCTTCCTGATGTTCTTCTACCGGCCCACCACGGCTCAGGCCTGGGCCGACATCGAGACGCTGGAGACTTCGATCACCTTCGGCCTGCTGGTCCGCAACATGCACCGTTGGGGCGCGCACCTCATGGTGCTCTCTGTGTTCCTGCACATGTCCAGGGTCTTCTACCACGGGGCCTACAAGCCCCCCCGGGAGTTCAACTGGGTCATCGGGGTGATCTTGCTGACCCTCACCCTGCTGCTGTCGTTCACCGGCTACCTGTTGCCGTGGGACCAGCTGGCCCTGTGGGCGGTCACCGTGGGGACGAACATGATGGGGTACACACCCGTGTTCGGTGAACAGGTGCGCTTCGTCCTGCTCGGCGGCGTGGAGATCGGCGGCGAGACCTTGCTGCGATGGTATGTGCTCCACGTGTTGATGTTGCCCTTCGTGATCGTCATCTTCATGGCCATCCATTTCTGGCGCGTCCGCAAGGATGGCGGCATCTCCGGGCCGCTGTGATGCCGGCCGGAGGGAGGTCCCTGTGACAGAAGTCCCCGAACACCTTCTCAAGCGCTCCGCTGAGCGCCGGGCTGCGCTGGGCGCCCCGCCTGCGGGCGGAGGCGCGGCCGCCGACCCCAGCGCCCCCGCGTCCGACGCGCCGGCCGACGACGGCAGCAAGATCCCCGCCCACCTGCTGGCCCGCAGCCAGGCCGCCAAAGAGGGGGCGGCGGCATCCTCGCCGGCGACCACGGGCGCCGCCGCAACCGCGGCGGCCGCCACCGCGGTCGCCACCGCACCGGCGCCCGTGGCCAAGGGCCCAGAGGGCCACACCCAGCGCCTGCTGACCGTGGTGAAGGCCGGCTCCATCCAGGACGTGAAGGCCACGCCCACCGACAAGGTGCACGTGTGGCCCCACCTGCTCATCGGCGAGTTCATCGCCTGCCTGAGCTGCAGCGCGTTCCTGCTGGTCTTCTCCGCCGTCGTGAACGCGCCGTTCCTGGCCGCGGCCAACTTCAACTTCACCCCCAACCCGTCCAAGGCGCCGTGGTACTTCCTCGGCCTGCAAGAGCTCCTCACCATGTTCCACCCAATGGTGGCGGGGGTCACCATCCCCGGCATCGGCATCTTCGGCCTGATGCTGGCGCCCTACATCGACAAGAACCCCAGCCAGAAGCCTGAGGACCGCAAGTTCGCCATCTCCCTCTTCACCTTGTTCTTCATGTTCTGGGCCGTCCTGGTCATCATCGGCACCTTGTTCCGGGGGCCCGGGTTCAACTTCACGTTCCCGTGGCGTGATGGCGTCTTCTTCGACCTCTAGAGCCTGACCTTCTAGGAGCCTTTGTTGGACAGCAGCATCATCTTCCTCCTGGCGATCCTGGGCCTCATCGGGCTCATGCTCGTGTTCCTGTTCGCCACCTCCCGGCGGCGCGACTCCGAGCGCGCCCTCGACGCGGCGCCCAGCATCGAGGACCGGGCTGCGGCCGCCACCGCCAACCTGCCCGTCCCGGTCGGCTCCGCCTCGGCGTCCGGTCGCGAGCTCGAGCGCGCCGTCGCCCTGGAGCGACGCGGCGGCCAGG
>Ga0247713_1000183_pt1 | contig 44692 bp, 33 predicted proteins | sample 21E_NmetaG_FD_189936 | JGI IMG/M metagenome (GOLD analysis project Ga0247713, IMG submission 189936) | Soil microbial communities from hillslope of Landscape Evolution Observatory, University of Arizona, Oracle, AZ, United States - 2-1-E_N | ecosystem: Engineered > Artificial ecosystem >...
TCGCCAGCCCGATCACGATCTGCGTCAGCTTCCGCTGCAGGATCAGGTAGGTGCCCACGGCGTAGAGCACGCCGACGGCAAGGGCGAGGACGGCGATCAACGCCAGCCTCCGGTCACTCCGACGACGTTCACGGTGCCTCCTCCGCCCCAATCGGGTGGTCGGGCTCAGCTCCCAGGGTGGTGAGGATCACCACTACCAGTCCGAGGACCACGAGGTACACGCCGATGTCGAAGGCCAGAGCCGACGTTGTCTTGACCGTCCCGAGCAACGGAACGTCCAACTCCAGTTTGCCGCTGGACAGGAAATCTCCGCCGCCCAGCAAGGCTGCGGCGCCGGTCGCCACCGCCACCGTCAGCCCGACACCCATCAGCACGGTGCCCGGCACCGGAGCGGCGTCCTGCACCTCCCCCGACCCACCCTCGACATAGCGCAGGACGAACGCGGCGCCGGCGACCAGACCGCCGACGAAGCCGCCCCCAGGCGCGTTGTGGCCAGCGAACAGCAGGAACACGGAGAAGAGCAGGGCGGTGTGGAAGAGGGTGTGGACACACGTCTCGAGGATGAGCGACGGCTCCCGCTTCGCCTCTCCGCCCAGGCGCCGGGACATCACGTGTCTCCCCGGCGTCGCCCGGCGGCCACCATGCTGGCGATGCCGAGGGCGGCGACGGTCAGGACGGTGATCTCACCCATCGTGTCGAGTCCGCGGAAGTCCGTAAGGATGACGTTGACGACGTTGCGCCCACCTCCCTCGGGAAGGGCACGAGCAAGGAACTCGTCGGAGATGGGCTCCTCCGTGCGGGAGCCGGCGGCCACCAGGACGAATGCGGCCACGAAGAGTCCCATCCCCGCCGACACGGCCACCCGGATCCCCTGGCGAAGTCGCCATGGCTCTCGCTCGAAGCGCTCGGGAAGGTGACGGAGCACCAGGACGAAGATCACCAGCGCGAGGGTCTCGACGAGGATCTGGGTCAGGGCGAGGTCCGGCGCTCCCTGGATGATGAACAGGACGGCCACCCCGTACCCCACGCCACCAAGGAACAAGACTGCGGCGAACCGGCGTCGAGCCAGCGCGGCGCCGGCGGCGGCGGCGATGACGAGGCCCACGACCGCAGCCTGAAGCGGCGACTCGGCGAGAGTGATCCCCTCAGGAAGGTCGACGCCCAAGAGTGCGACTCCAGGGAGGAGAAGAACAGTGACGAGGACGACGCCGATATAGGTAGGGAGTGACCCGTTCTGCACGATTCCCGTGGTCCGGGCGGCGATTCGATTCAAGGCGGCCACTGACGATTGGTACGCGCCGAATGCGCTCGGTGCGACCGGCACGCGGTCCTGCACCCGCTCTACCGCAGATCGCCCGATGAAAAGGCCGGCGCCGATGGCGAGCGTGAGCACCGAGAGACCCAGGGCCGGCGTCACCCCGTGCCACAGGACGAGGTGGAGATCGGCGATCGTCTGATCGAGCGACGACCCGGCTGCCTCGACCACGCCGGACGCCAGGGCGGGCAGCAGACCGAAGGCGACGGTAAGGGCGGCCAGGAGCGCGGCGGGAGCCATGAAGGGCCACGCCGGCGCAGGGACGTCCGGCCCTACCGCATCGCCCGGTGATAGGCCCGACTTGACCGCGAAGGCGCCCCAGAGGAACCGTGCACCGTAGGCGAAGGTCAGGGCCGATCCGAGGACGACCCCGAGCACAGCGGCGAGATCGCCCACCCCCGAGCGCGAATGCAGCATGGCCTCGTAGATCGCCTCCTTCGAGATGAACCCGAGAAGAGGCGGGAGCCCGGCCATGGAAGCGGCGGCGACGGCGGCCACGGCGAATGTGGCAGGCATCCGGGCGCCAAGGCCGGTGAGGACCCGGAGGTCTCGCGTGTGGGCTTGGTGGTCGATGACGCCGACGACCAGGAACAGGGCGGCCTTGAACAGGCTGTGGGCGAGAATCAGGGCCGCTCCTGCGAACGTCAGGTCCGGCCGTCCGGCCCCCACCAAGACGACCATGAGGCCGAGCTGGCTCACGGTCCCGTATGCCAGCAGGAGCTTCAGATCGTGTTGGCGCAGGGCCCGGTAACCGCCGACCAACATCGTCGCCAGTCCGACGGTGATGACGGCCGGACGCCAGAAAGCGACGGTCGCGGCGAAGGCGGGAGCGAGCCGAGCGATCAGATAGACACCCGCCTTCACCATCGTCGCCGAGTGAAGGTAGGCACTGACCGGCGTTGGGGCGGCCATCGCCCCTGGCAGCCAGGAGTGGAAGGGCACCTGGGCCGACTTCGTGAAAGCACCGAGGAGAACCAGCATGAGGCCGGCGCTCACGACTGTTCCCGAGGGCGGGTCGGCGAGGATGGCGGAGAGCGAGTAGGTACCCGCGGCTTGACCGACAAGGACGAACCCGCCGAGCATGGCCAGTCCGCCCGCCGCAGTGACCAGCAGAGCTTGCAGTGCAGCGGCCCGCGCCGTGCCCTTGTCGTCCTCGAAGCCGATCAGCAGGTAGGAGGTGACCGAGGTCAGCTCCCAGAACACATAGAGGACGAGCAGGTTGTCGGAGAGCACGACGCCGAGCATCGCCCCGGCAAAGGCGGTGAGCGTCCCGGCGAACCGGCCGAGTCCCGGCCGGTCCGAGAAGTACCACCGGCTGTAGGCGAAGACGAGGACGCCGACGCCGGAGATGAGCGCCACCATGAGCAGCGAGAACCCGTCCATGCGCAGATCGAACCCGAGGCCCAGCCCGGGCACCCACTCCACGGTCTCCTCCGCGGGACGGCCATCGATGACACCGGAGGCGCGCGTGAGGACCCAGACGACGGTGACGGCGGGCGCGACGGCGCACAGCCAGAACACTCGCCGGCCGAGGCGCCGACCGGCGGCAGGTGCGACCACCGCCAGGACGGCGTGGAGCGCGAGAACGAAAAGCACGTTTTCGGCGCGCCCTTAGTCCTGCGTGGCCGGCGTCGCCGGCATGAGCAACATCGCCACCGCGCCGGCGCCTGGGTCCTGAACCGGCTCCCGTCCAGCAAACGGCCATTGGGGACGGCCCACGTTCACCGGCCCCGGACCCGTGGATCCCGCCGCGACCCTCACCGGGCTCGGGCCGGCCTCGCTCTGGCGGGCGCGGCGGTACTGGACCGCCAAGGGAATGAACAGCGGACCGAACACCAGGCCCAGGGCGGCGGTCGAGCCGAAGTGATGACCACGCTGGCGGAGGACGAGGGCGGCGGCAATCCCGGTCATCACCCATACGAGAAGGAATGTGAGACCCACTCTGGGTGTGAACTCACCCATCCCTCCCCCGATCGCCGTCCCGCTCTCGGGGACAGCGTCGGACGGGCCCGATGCGGGCACGCGGCCTTGAGAGAGAGCCGGCGCGCCGACCATGGGAATCCGGTTCACGCTGTGTCTACTCCTGGACGCGGGACAACGACCCGCCGACCAGGCTTCCCGGCTCCCCTCGGCCAGGATAGTCGCTCCCGCCCAGGCGGGGCGGTGGGACCGCGAGCAGCGAATGGCGGGGCGCTGCACGGCGCCCCGGGTGTGGCGGTTCGGCGGGTTTGGCGCCGGCCCTCCCGGGTAGCACCCGATTGGGGAGCCGGGAAGCCTGGTCGGCGACATCTTTCGTCGCGTGGAGGTACCGGTGCTCATGGCTTCCCTTGTTCGTGGTGTGACGTGACCGAGGCGACCCGATGCCGCCCGCTCGTGCGCGGGCGGGGTGCGAGCGCTCTCGGACATCCACGCCACCGGACGGTCGCACTCGCCTTCAGCCTGGCGGTGACGCTTCTCGTCGCCGGCCGCGTGATCGGCCTCCTGGTCGTGCCAGTCGCCCTTGCGGGGGCCGCACTCGTCTTGTTTCGCCGCCGTGGCCAGACATGGGTGATGCGCCGCCGTCGCGTAATAGCGTGGGCGTTGCATGCCCCCTCGGGCTCGTCGGAGCCGACAGCGTTGGAGCCCCTCATCGCCGCAGAGCTCGCGGCGGCCTCGGGGCTGGACCTGGTCTCACTCCGGCTCGCTCGGGCCCTTGTCGGCGAATGTCCCGACCCATGGCGGCGGGATCTGGCCGGAGAGCGACTCGGTCGAGCCGAGGAGATGCTGGTGAAGCGAGGAGGAGCGGCGGGCACGAAACGCAGGCTCTTGACGGCAACGACATGGGCCACCATGTCCGCCGCCGTCGTGGTGGCACTGGTGTTTCCGGTGCCGAGGGCGCTTGCCGTCACAGTCTGCGCCCTTGCGCTGCCCGTTGTGGTCCTGACGTGGGGCGAGCTGTGCGGAGCGTGGGGTGAGCGTCCGCACCGCCTGGCGCGGACGGCGCTGCTGCCCGCGATGTCGACACCGTTCGCGGTCTCGGAGCCGGCGCTCGTGGAAGTCCTGGCTGAACTCGCCCAGGGCGATCGCACCGTGTTCGACAGCGCCCTCGTCCGGCTTGACGAGATGCGGTGGAGTCCCATCACTCGTCGGGCACACACTCGCATGCACGCAGCCTTGCAGGTCTTGACGTTGGGGTCGGCGGCGGGCCCCGGTGTCGCCGTCGCCCCGGCTCGGCGCACGATATGAGCTCCATCTACTCGGGTCCTTTCGCCGCCCCCCTTCGGTACCACGACGGCTACCCGCCACTCGAGGACTTCGGTCTGGTCGGCGACGGCAGCACCGCAGCCCTGATCGCCCGTGACGGCGCCGTGGCGTGGCTCTGCGTCCCACACTTCGATTCAGAACCACTGTTCTGTTCCCTGCTCGACGCCCGCCATGGCGGCTTCTTTCGCATCGCCCCCGACGAGGTGGTCGAGGCCCGGCAGCGTTACGAGCCGGACAGCGGCGTCCTGGTGACCGAGCTACGCAGTCCCTCGGGACTCGTCCGGGTCACCGACTGCCTGACCCTGCGTTCCGGGGCGGACCTGGCCGAGGGCACTCCGGCCGGGAGAGGAGAGCTCCTCCGCTCCGTCGTGGTGCTCGAGGGCGCGGTCACCCTCCGGGTCCAGATCGAGCCGCGGGGTGGGGCGTCCGTCGCACCGCAGGGCAGCGGTGTCGTGCTCCGATGCCACCGACGTCCGGACCTTGACCTGCGGCTGTTCGCCAGCGTCCCGCTCGAAGGGGCTATGAGCACGGTCGAGCTCGGAGACGGTCAGCGGGCCGATTTCATCCTGCGATGGGGCGCCTCGGGCCAGGGCCGCAATCTCCATCCACCGGCGTTGCTGCAGGCCACCCTCGACGCCTGGCGAAGGTGGGTGCGAAACCTCGAGTACGACGGTCCGGAGCAGCCGGTGGTGCGCCGCTCGGTGGTCACCCTCAAGATGCTCGACTTCAACGAGACGGGTGCCCTGGTGGCGGCACCCACCTCTTCCCTGCCGGAGGCCATCGGGGGTGTTCGCAACTGGGACTACCGGTACGCCTGGGTTCGCGACGCAGCCTTCTCTGTCTATGCCTTCCGCCGAGTGGGCCTCCATGCCGAAGCCCGAGGGTTCCTGGGCTGGGTGCTCGACGCCATCGAGCGGGACGGCCAGCCGCGTGTCCTCTACACGTTGGAGGGGACGCAGCCGCCTCCTGAGCGCGAGGATCCTGAGCTCGAGGGCTACCGCCGCTCGGCCCCGGTGCGCTGGGGCAACGGTGCCGCCGATCAAACGCAGCACGACGCCTACGGCGAGATCTTGGACTGCGCCTACCAGTGGGTCGCCGCAGGGGGCGATCTGGACCCCAACCTGTGGGCCCGCCTGCGGGACCTCGTGGACGAGTCGCGGGTTCGCTGGAGAGAGCCCGACCATGGGATCTGGGAGGTCCGGACAGCGACCCGCCCGTTCACCTACTCGGCGGCCATGTGCCAGGTCGCCCTCGACCGTGGTGCTCGACTGGCGGAGCGGCTCGGCCTGCCCGGCGACGTGGAGGGCTGGCGGGCGGAGGCGCTGAGAATCCAGGAGGCGATCCTGGATCTGGCATGGGATCCGGAGCGTCAGAGCCTTGTCGAGCACCTGGGGCCCGGAGGGCTGGACGCCAGCCTGCTGGCGCTCCCCCTCCGCCGCGTCGTGCACGCCGGGCATCCCAAGATGGTGGCCACCACGGCGGCCATCACCGACAGGTTGGGCGCCGGCGACGGCCTGCTGTACCGGTACCTCCCTGAGGAGTCGGCGGACGGACTTCCCGGCGAGGAGGGGGCATTCCTGTTGTGCAGCTTCTGGCTGGTCGACAACCTCGCCGCCCAGGGCCGCCTGGACGAGGCGATGGAGCTCTACGAGTCCCTCTGCGCTCGGGCCGGAGGACTTGGTCTTCTTCCAGAGGAGATCGACCCGTCGACAGGGGCCTTCCTGGGGAACTACCCCCAGGCTTTCAGCCACGTCGGCGTCGTCTCCAGCGGGATGAACCTGGCCCGTGAGCTGCGGAGGCAGGGATGACGGCGCGGCGTCTCGTCGTCCTCGGGGCCACCGGTGACCTGACCGGCCGGTACCTGCTCACGGCCCTGGCCGAGCTGGTCGCCTCCGGGTCTCTGCCGGCCGACCTGGCCATCGTGGGCGTCGACCGCCGTGAGTGGGATACCACCGACTTCCGCAAGCACGCTGCGGCGCGCCTTCGCCGCCACGCCACCCACCTCGACGGCGGTTCCCGCCGGGCGCTGGTACGGCGGCTCTCCTACGTCGTCGGTGACGTGACCGACACCGCCACCCTGACCGAGGCCTTCGGCCCTGACCTGGACGCATCTGTCGCATACCTCGCCCTTCCGCCGGCGGTGTTCGCCCCAGCCGTAGAAGCGATGGCCCACATCGGGCTGTCGGAGCGAAGCCGCATCGTCGTGGAGAAGCCCTTCGGCACCGACCTGGCCTCGGCGCAGGCCCTGAACCGGCTGCTGCACCGCCACTTCCCCGAGGAGACGGTGTTCCGGATGGACCACTTCCTGGGCAAACAGACGGTGCAGAACATCCTCGGTGTGCGCTTCGCCAACCGGCTGTTCGAGCCGACGTGGAATCGTCACCACGTCGCAGGGGTGGACATCGTGTGGGACGAGACCGTCGCTCTCGAAGGGCGCGCCGGCTATTACGACCACACCGGAGCGCTGCGCGACGTCATCCAGAACCACCTGCTGCAGCTGCTCTGCCTTGCCGCCATGGAGAAGCCGGCCGCCCTCGACGGCAGGGAGTTCCGCGACCGGAAGGTGGACCTCTTGCGGGCCGTTCGTGCCATGTCACCCGCTGAGGTCGAGGGGCACACGCGCCGGGGGCGCTACCGCGCCGGGCTCGTGGATGGGCTCGAACTCCCCGACTACGTCGCAGAGCCCGGCGTCGACCCGTCCAGTCGGACCGAGACCTTCGCCGAGGTGACGCTGTTCGTCGACAACGACCGCTGGTCGGGGGTCCCGTTCCGGCTGCGCACGGGCAAGGCGCTCGGCGCCGACCGGAGGGAGATCACCGTCAGCTTCCTGCCCGTCGCCGAGGCCCTGTTCGGCCAAGAGGGCGAGCCGCCCGTCAACCGGCTCAGTTTCCTCATGGGCCCGGACCGCATGGTTCTCGACGTGGCCCTGAACGGTGCGGGAGATCCTTTCTGCCTGGAGGAGGCGGCCCTGGAGATGACCCTCGCCCCTCAGGACCTCTCCGCGCATGCCCGCCTGCTGGTAGAGGCTCTCGAGGGCGACCCCTCGCTGTCCATACGCGGCGACGAAGCCGAGGAGTGCTGGCGCATCGTCGAACCCATCCTCTCCCGGTGGGACCAGGACAGCCCCCCGCTGCTGGATTATCCCGCCGGGTCGGCCGGACCACTCGCCGGCGCGGCCTGACCGGTGGTGGCTCCGGCCCGTTACAACGCGACGACCGCGGTGGCCTCGGTCCGGAGCAGGGTGCGGATGAACGGCTCAGGGTTGCAGCCGTTCGCCGTACGCAGGGAGTTGAACATTCCCTCTTCGGTGAAGCTCCCGTGCCCGGACATCCCGGCATAGGCGCCGGTGGCCGATGCGATGGTGAACGACCCGACGCTGGTGAACCGGCCGGTGCAGGTCCGGGGGTCGACGGTCACCGACGTCACCTGCCCGGTGAACGGAGCGACGACGGTGCCGAGGGCGAACCGGAAGGTGAGCGTGCCTACGAACGACCCGTCCGGGCTCAGCGTGCTCTGTTCCTGAGCGACGCCGACGGCGTTGATCACCCCAGTGGCCACGGCCACGCCGGTGTAGCCGCCGACGAAGGTGATGCTGACCCGCTGGTTCGGTGCCGTCTGGGCGGATGCCGGGCCTGCGCCGGCGGCCAGCGTGAGGCTGACGGCGACGGTGACGGCGGTCAGTGTTCTTCTCAATTGGTCCTCCCTACCGGATGGTGAACGGGGCCACGTGCGTGGCCGGGTCGCCCGGGATCGTGAACTGCAGCTCGTACCGGCCCGGGGCATAGCCGGTCGTGCTCACGTTGAACGAGTACGAGGAACCGTCGAAGGTGAACCGGTTCGCTGGTTGGGAGTTTCCGGGCGACTGCAGCGGCACGGCACGGCCGGTGTCGGCGTCGACCACGCCGGCGGCGACGGGCACGATGTCGGCGGACGACCGGTTGGTGCTCCCCGCGTCGCACAGCTGCAGCTGGACCGGAACGGTGCTCCCCGCGTTCCTCGTGCGGGCGGCGTCGTAGAGGAGGCAGATCCGGTACCCCACTGAGTAGGTGACCGTCTCCCGGGTCGGGTTGCCCACGTTGTCGGATGCGTTCACCGTGAAGGTCCGCTCCCCCACCGCCGACGTGTCGATCGCGGAACCGGTGGGGACCGGCCCTGCGCAGGTGGCGACACCCGATCCGCCGTCGGCGCACGTGTAGCCGGCGCTGACCACCTGGTTGAGGAGGTACCTGGTGGAGACCGGTGAGGACACGGTGACCGTCGGCGCCTTCCTGTCCACCTTGTTGGCGCCGATGGGGCCGGCGTCGACGCAGTTGCCGGCCACGTCGCACACCGACCGTGCGCCGGTCTCCGCCGTCGCCGTCTCCGATCCGGCTGCCACCGAGGTCGACAGGGTGAAGCCGGCGTCGCCGGAGGAGGCCAGGCCCGACCCCCCGTCCGACGCCGAGCAGGAGACGCTCACATCGACGGCGTGCCAGGCGCCATCCGCCGTGGCGCAGTGGAGCGTCGGGGGGGTCTTGTCGATACGGACGGTGAAGGGCGGCTGGAGGGCGCCCCGGTGCCCGGCGCGGTCGATCGGCCGCAGGACAAGTGTGTGAGCACCGTCGGGCTCCACCGAGATCGACGTCCCGTTGGGCACCGTCTGGACCGGGCCGCCGTCCATCTGGTACTCGATCGACTCCACACCCGAACCTGGTGGGCTGTCGGTACCGATGAGCTGGACGGCGACGGCCGACCGGTACCAGCCGTTGGTCTCGGTCGCGGGCGGCAAAGGGATGGCGGTGGCCGATGCGGGCGCCACGAGGTCGACCTTGAACTGGAACGTCGAGTCGGTCCGAGTCCTGTTCCGGGCGGTGGCCGTGGCCTCGACCTGATGGATCCCGCCGTCGGCGAAGCTCAGCGACCAGACGTTGGTCTGCGGGTTGGTCAGCTCCGATCGGCAGAACACTCCACCGGTCGCCACGCCCGTGGGCGAGCAGGGCAACGGCGAACCGTTCACGGCCAGGCTGACGCCGTCCAGTGACGTCGTCGAGGGCACCGATGCGCTCACCTGGACGGGGACGCAGGCCGCCGCCCCGCCGGCGCAGGTGTGGCCGGCGACCTGGCCGATGAGCCACCCGTCGCGGCCCTCGCGCGCGTCGCTGCGCACCACGCTGAAGGCCGGCGCCACCGGGCCGGCGGCCGGCGGCGCGGGCAGAAGGTCGGGCTTGAGCTTGGTCATGAGCTGGCCGGCGATGGCCTGGTAGCCGCGGGCGGTCGGGTGGAGCGTGCCCGTGGTCCTGCCGGTCGTCGGCGGGAAGCAGTTGGCCATGACGAAGTTGATCGGCTGCAGGAAAATCGCGGCGAGGGCGCACCCCGCGGGCGGGGCCCACGGGCCCTGCATGGCCACCGACTCCGTGGCCGTGCGGATCCAGTTGTCAGGAGCGCAGTAGCCGTGCCCGGAGAACAGGTTGGCGTTGCTGTCGGCAATGCCGTCGACGAGGGTCCAGCCGTGGGCGGTGGCGGCCGCGGCCACCGCCCCGTTCATCCCCGACAGCACAGGGCCACCGGCCCAGCCGACCTCGCCACCGTCGTCCCGCTCACCGCCGTCGATCTGGTAGGGCGGCAGGGGAACCGAGTGCCACTCCTTCAAAGCCAGCCCGGGCAGCAACGGCGCCATCCACAAGGGGATGACGTCGTCGAGGATCTTGGCGCACCGGCCCCCGTTCTCGTTTCGGGTGGGGTCCGGGTACTGGGTGATGTAGGTCTTCTCGATACCCAGGGGCGCCAGCGCGGCGGCCAGTTCGGCGTAGTGGGCGCCGACGGCGGCGACCGACTGGGCGAACCGGCCATCGAGGGCGAGCAGGCCGGAGCCCGGCTGGATGCCTCGCACCATGTGGTTCTTGCAGTCGTAGTAGAGGGTGCACACCAGGGCCACGGGCCCGAACCCCATGTCGTTGCCCCCGCCGCTGATGCTGAGGGCGTGGACCTGGCGCGGCGTGGTCTGGGTACCGCCCGTCAGCGCGTACCGGAGTTGGTCGACCTGGGACAGGAGCATGCTGTGGTCGCCGGCCGGCGGCTCGATGCCCTTGTAGGGCTTGAGGATCCCCGACCCGAGTGGCTCCTGGAAGCCACCCGCCGGCGGGTGCTCGTAGGGATCGAGCTTGTCCTGGTCGGCGAAGTACTCGGTGTTGATCGTCGCCCCTGAGCAGGCAAAGGAGAGGAACGTCACCGTGCTGTGCGGGTCGGCGGCCTCGAGCTGGCGGGCCGCCACTGCGGAGGGGGCATTGGCCGAGCGGTGACAGCGCTTGTCCACCCAGCGGGCCTCCGCTTCCACCGCCCCGAAGGCGTTGATCACCTGGGGGACGTCGGGGGCGCCCTCGCCCGAGCCGTAGGAGTCTCCGAGGGAGACGATGAGGATGTCGCGCACCTCGACGAGCTGCTCGTCGAAGGTCTTGCCGGACGGGTAGCCGGGATAGGGGGCGCCGGCCTCCGTGGTGATCGCCAGGCGTACCTTCACCGGCGCCGCTCTGCCGGTGACGGGGTGGAGGTGGAAGTCCCTGGACCACTGGCAGTTGCGTCGGGACACGGGGAGCCCGATGGGGTCGCCCGAGGCTGGGACGTGCAGTGACCACGTGTAGGTGTAGGTGGTCGAGGGGCCGGCGGCCAGTTCGGCCTCGGTGGGGCAGCCGTCGAAGTAGGCGGTCCGCACCCAGGGGCGCACGTACGTCGGGTCGTAGATGTAGGCCGGCCCGATGAAACGGCTGTTGGGCGCCTCGTTCCAGTGGTAGTCGACGAGCCCGTCTCTCATGAGCCCGAAGTTGGCCGGCACGCGCCACGCGAAGCCGTTGGCCGGTGGCTCGAACCCGCCCCCGGGCAGCTCCGGTGGCTCGATCGCGTCTCGCGGCAACGCCGCCGCCGACCCGCCGGCCAATCCCGAGCCCATCATCAGCATGGTGACGGCCACCACGCTCGCCGTCGAACGCCTTCTCACCCGCACGTTCCCCCCTAGCCCCGGTCCGTTCGCTCCTGCGGCGAGGTCGCCGTCGCCGGCTCCAGCCAGCTGAGCAGTTCGAGCCAGCCCGAGAACGAACGGCGTTGACCGCCCCCGTCGGGTGACACGAAACCCTCGACGCGGCCGTCCTGGGCGACGATCTCGACGATGAAGCGCATCTCGGAGGCCACGCTAGGAAGAAAGCGGTCGCGTCGCCCCAGGGAAACTCCCTAGTCGCGAGGGATATCCTGGGCCGGAGTGGACGGCGCGGCCCGCAAAGCTCGCATCGGCCCATGGGGCAGGGGGTGAACGGGTCTCGCGCGCCCGACGACCTGTTCGTCGGTCGGGAGCCCGAGTTGGAGCTGTTGCGCAGGCGCCTTGACGCGGCACGCGGCGGTGAGCGGGCGATCGTCTTCCTCGAGGGCCCGGCAGGTATGGGCAAGACGAGCCTGGTCCGGCGGGTGCTGGCCGACGCCGGGGATTTCACGTTGCTGCGTGGCAACGGGGACGAAGCCGAGATGGAGCTGTCCTTCGGCGTGGTGGACCAGCTGATCGCCGGGGTGCCGGTACTCCCGCCCGCGCTCGATCGGTCGAGACGGGAGCCCGCCGCCGACCCGCTGGCGGTGGGGTCGGCCCTCGTCGAGCTGATCGGCAGCCTGGAGCCGGGCGGCCCCGTCGGTCTGGTGGTCGACGATCTCCACTGGTGCGACGCCCCCTCCTTGGGCGCCCTCGCGTTCGCCCTGCGCCGGCTGCGCGCCGACCCCGTTCTGGCCCTGCTGGCGGGACGTCCGGAGGCGATCCTTCCCGCAGGGCTGTCGCGGCTCGTCGACGAGGACGGGGTCCACCAGATCCGATTGAGCGGTCTCGACGCCCACGACGTGAGCCGGCTCGCCGGGGGCATGGGCCTGGCCGGCCTCCCCCGACGCCGCTTCGAGCGTTTGATCGAGCACACCGCAGGGAGCCCTCTCCACCTCCGCGCCCTCCTCGAGGAGCTGAGCCCGGAGGCCTTGCGATCTGCCGATCCCCTCCCCGCGCCGCGAGCATTCTCGTCCATCGTCCTGTCGCGGCTGGCCATGCTGTCGTCGCCCGGGCAGGACCTCGTGGTGGCGGCGTCCGTCCTCGGTCAGCGCAGTCCGCTTCGCCTGGCCGGGCGAGTGGCGGGACTCGACGATCTCGGATCCGCAGTCGAGGAAGCGTCGACATCGGGCCTGATCGTCGCCGTGCGCCGTCCCGGCGGGTGGGAGCTCGCCTTCGCCCACCCCCTTATCCGCGCCGCCGTCTACGACGACCTCAGCCCCCGCCGCCGGTCCTCGACCCACGCCCGCGCCGCCGAACTGACCGAGGGCGATCTCCGCCTCGATCACCGCGTGGCCGCCGCCCTCGCCGACGACGCCGTCCTCGCCGCCGACCTCGAAGAGCGGGCGGATGAGGAGGCACGGGCGGGGGTTCTGGCCGCTGCCGCCGGCCATCTGCTGGCCGCGGCCCGCATCGCGCCCCACAGCGCCGACCGGGAGCGGTACCTGCTCGAGGCGGTACGGCTCCAGGTGCTGGCCGGCAACGCCGCACAGGCCGCCCGCCACACCGGTGAAGTGGCCCGCCTCGAGGAGAGCCCCCGCCGAGACCTGGTACTGGGCCACCTCTCGCTGCTCACCGGAGATCTCGCCGAGGCGGAGAGGCTGCTGTCCCGCGCCTGGGAGGGGAGGCCGGCAGGCCCGGAGGCAGCCCACGCCGCGTCGCAGCTGGCCCAGCTCTGCCTGATCCAGGGCCGGGGGGGTGAAGCGGCCGATTGGGCCCGGCGGGTCCTCGACGCCTACCCCGAAGGAGGGCCGGCCGTCGCCGCGCTCAGCCGGCTCATGGTAGGGCTCGCCAACTCCGGTCGCGCCGAGGAGGCGCTCGCTCTGGTCGACGGAGCTCCAGAGATGCCGGAGAAGCTGGGGCCGGCGCAAGTCGACATGCTCCTCGGCCGGGGCATCGTCCGCCTCTGGACCGACAGCCTGGAGGGAGCGCGCACCGACCTGGCCGCCGCCACAGAGGCGCTTCGCTCCTGGGGGCATCTGAAGGAGTTGGCCATCTTCCTGACCCACCTCTCGGATGCCGAGTACCGCCTCGGGTTGTGGGACGACAGCGTCGCCCACGCCGACCAGGCCGCTTCCCTCGCCGAGGACTCCGACCAGGCGTGGCTGCTCGGCGGCACCCACGCCATGGTCGTCTTCCCGCTCGCCTCCCGAGGGCTGTGGGGGCTGGCCGAATCCCACGCCGGCCGGGCCGTGGCCGCGGCCGCCGCCCTCCCCGAGGGCGAGGAGGCGAACCGGGGCTACGCCGCCAGTGCCCTGGCGCACCTATCCTCCGCACGCGGTGATGCCGCCGGCGTGGTGGAAGCCGTCCGCCCCATCCTCGCCTTCCGGAACCGTGCCGGCAGCTACGAGCCGGGCACCATGCCGTGGCGGGAGCTGTACGCCGAGGCGCTGGTCGTCCTCCGTCGCCTGGACGAGGCCGACGCCGTCCTCCGCCCGTACGAGGAGTTGGCCGCCGAGCGCGGCCGGCGCTCCAGCCAGGCCGCCGCCGCCCGCGTCAGGGGCGCCCTGGAGGCGGCACGTGGACACGACGGCGTGGCCCGGCAGGCGTTCGAGGCGGCGATCGAGCACGCCACCGCCGTGCCGGCTCCGTTCGAACGCGCCCTCGTCCAGCATGCCTACGGCGCGTTCCTCCGGCGCGCCGGCGAGCGACGCGCCGCGCTGGCCCAGCTCAGCCGGGCGCGTGAGACGTTCGTGCGGCTCGACGCCCGTCCGTTCCAGGTGCGCGCCGACCGCGAGCTCGCCGGCACCGGCCTGGCTCCCTCACGCCGGCCCTCCTTCGATCCCGACCGAGTTCCCTTGACGCCCCAGGAGCTCGCCGTGTCTCGGCTGGTGGCCGCCGGGCATACCAACAAGGAGGTGGCGAGCGAGCTGGTCGTCAGCGTGAAGACCGTCGAGTACCACCTGGCCAACGTGTTCGCCAAGCTTGGCATCACCTCCCGACGCGACCTCCGGTCGCGCCTGGGAGCGCGTCACGAGCCTGAGCTCGGCTAGGCGGACTCGGGACGGATGCTGCCGGCCGTCTGCCATCGCCGAGAAGAGCCGCCTGCGCCGATCACTCCACGTCACGCTGCGATACCCACAGGCCGAAGGACCATCGCTCCCTGTGTTCGCTCCATCAGGAAGACGTCTACGGACTCGATGCGCTGGCTCATGTACCGACTGGGGATCATGGCGGCGAAGCGATAGGGCTTGCCGGCTTCCTCGTAGAGCTCCGAAGCGCTGACAATCACACCGTCAAGCGCGATTGCGACCTCGGCAGGGGCAGCCTCCGTCGCCGGGAGCTCGAGATAGCCGGTCACGAGGCTGGGCAGCACAGGAGCATCGGGGTCGAGCACTCGCAGCGCCTCGGGGCGGGCGAGGTGTGCGGTGCCGGTCGGCCCATCGGTTGCCACCAGGCCGTCCACGTGACGCCCCACGACGTCGCCGTACTGGCGCAGTGTGAACGCTCCGGAGGGGCCGTTCTGGGCCACAACCAAGTCGGACAGGGCGCCCTCGCGGACCTTGCGGAAGGAGCCGGCGGTATCCAGCTGCAGCTCCACTCCGGGCTGGTTGAAGAACGGCTTTCCCTCATCGTCACGAGAGGCGCCGAGAAGCGAAATCCCGTCGACGTCCCAGGGGATGTCCACGCCGGCCAGGTCGGCGATGGTGGGAGCGACGTCGATGCTGAGCACGTTGTCGTCCCGCACCTCGCCCGTGGTCTGGCCAGGACTCTTCATGATCAGCGGCACCCACGCCACCTCATGCTGGTTCTCGGGTCGTAGGTTGCGCGTCCCCAACTCGAGGCCCGGAGCGAAGCTGATTCCATGATCGGTGGTCACGACGATCGCGGCGCGGTCGTAGAGGCCGACCTGCTTGAGCCGGTCGATGGCCTGGCCGAGCAGATGGTCGACGTACATCGCCTGGAGGATGTGGCGCTGGCGGTTCACTAGTGCCGGCCAGGAGGCCGGCGTCCGCTGCTCGTAGTTGACCAGTCCCAGATCCTCAGGCGGGTACCGGCGACCATCGGGAAGGAACTGGTACGGCGCATGGGGCAACACGAGGTGGACGAAGTGGAACGGCGTCCCGCGGCCGTCGATCGCAGCGAGGAAGCGCTCGAAACGAACCGGCTGATCGTCGTTGGCCCGGTGGAGGAGAAACGTGGCGTCGCTCGGTGAGAGCCTCCCCGCCGGCGCGTTGATCGTCCCTCTTCGGAACCAGCTCTCGACGGCATCCGGCATCCTGCTGGTGGGCCAGACGCGGGCAATCCAGATGCGGGCCGCGTCCGCCACCAGCACCCTCTTCTTCGTGCGGCCCCATTCGTTCTCTGTGCACACCTCCGAAGGGCACAGCGCCGTCACCGACTCAAGGGCACGAACGTCATGCGACGCGCTGAGCACGGCGAACAGGTTCCCGGGGAAATACTGGTTGACCGGAGCGACGGACTGCTTCGGGAGGTCACCGGTGAGCAGCGCCGGCACGGAGTGGACGGTACGGGCGGCGACGCTGGTCGCGTTGCGAAACAAGGTTCCATCGCCCGCGAGAGCTGCGAAATTGGGGTACAACCGGGCGTCGATCTCGCCGTCCTGGAGGAGCGAAAGCAGTGGCATCTCGTCGAACAGGATCATGACCACGGGTGCCGTCTCCTCACGGGGAGTTCCGGGAGTGCTGGTGCCCTCGGGGCGAAGGAGCGCCCTGACCGGCGATGTGAACAGGAAGATGCCGGCGAACACCAACGGGGCGACCGCGAGGACCCGGAGCCAGCTCCGCGTCGAGGGCCAGACGACGTACGCCCGGATGAGGATCGCAGCGAGCACCAGCGCGACCACGGCGAGCCCCACCCCCGACGCTGGACCACGAAGGAGCTGGACGAGGAAGATCATCGTCAGGACGGCCAGGGTCGCCACATGGACGATCCGTCCGAGTGGGCGGGACGCCGCCGAGGCAAGCAGCCCGAGAGTCCACAGCGCAAGCGGGGGGACCAGGACCACTGCCGCCGTAAGCGCGACGATCTCGCTGGCGCCGGCCTGACGAAAGAGCAGGAACTCCACCGCTCTGGACATGAAGTCGAAGACCGGCTGAGCCACCACGAAGCCGGTGAGGGCCAGGAGCTCGAGCAAGCGCGTGGTCGCCTCCCGTCGCAAGGGCGGTGTCGTCCGTGCTTCAGCCGGCATCACAGTTCACTTGGGTATGGCGTCGTAGAGCCGGCGGGCCCCCGTCGAGAGCTCAGCGCGCCGGCGGAAGGCAAACCGTCGCGCAAGTAGGTCCTCGAACCTGGCTGCCGTGTAATCCTCGTGCTTGATTGCCTTGTTGGCCAGAAGGCGTTGGACCATCGGGTCCGTCCGGTCGACGAACTCGACGACGACACGCGCTTGCAGGGAGTGCAGCCACGACACGATCTCCTCCAACGGAATGTTGGCGTTGATGCTGAGGTGATGGACCAGCGCCAGGCAGAGGACCACATCCGGTCGGCCACGATCGCTGAGCGGCCGGCGCTCGCGGCCACGCCAGCCCAACGCGGGGCTGGGGTCGGCAAGGTTCACAACCAGCGGGAGCACCTTGCGCTCCCCGGCCTTCCGCAGCGAACGATAGAGCCGCTCGACCGTCGCGTGATCGGCATCCATCGCCACGACATACTCGGCGTAGGGTGCGGCGGCCAAGGAGAACGTACCGTCGTTGCAGCCGAGGTCCCAGACGAGGCGAGGGGCTGCGTCACCCACCGCCTTCTGCACGAACTTCGTTTTCGAGTCGAGGTCCTCCTCGCTGTAGGGCCTCTCGTCGGCGTACCGGGTCCAACTTGACGACCGTGGGCGCCACCCGAGATCCCTCACAAGCCGGACGAGCTCGGTGACGGTGGAACGCGTGAGCCCGGCGCCGAACCCCGCTTCTCTCAGGTTCTGCTTCGCGGCCTGCGCTCCTGACGTGCTGCGCCGCTGCAGAGCGTCATGAAGGACGACGTGTTTGAACACCCCTCTCCGCAACATGTCGCGTCCAGAAAGGAGACGTCTGGTGTGCCCCGTAGGTATCCCCTCGATGCGGCCGCGTAGCCACGGCTGGAAGTCGACGCCGCGATAGGCCTGAATCAGCAGGGGGTTCAAGAACGTCTCGCAGAACTGCCGGTAGCCCTCCCACGGCCCACCCGATGCGGGGGTGAACGACGAGATGTCGATGAAGACCGGTGAAGTCCCCCGCCACTGGACGTTGTACGCCGTGCCGTCCTTGGTTGTCATACCTCCCGTCAGCGCTTCGAGCAGCAGTTCCAGGTGGAGGATGGCGGCGTCCTGGAGCATTCCGAAGGTCCACTCGAACGGGAATGACACGAAAGGGACGCGGTCGTGCTCCAGGACGGCAGCCCAACCAGACGGCGCAGGCGATATGTCGGCCGCCACGCGGGTCGGGATGAGAGAGCCCTGCTCTGTCAGGCGCTGGAAGAACGGGGCACGGGCGAGCTCTCGCCATGCCACCGCTCCTTCCTCGCTGAGTCCCCGAAGCACCCGGTGGTCCCGTGTGTAGAGCACCCGGCCGTCGGGGTCCCGGAAGCTGCCAGGCTCCGGTTCGAGCCTGCTGTTCCTCGCCGCGTCGACGGTCAATTGCGCGCCACGGTGGTCGACTCGTGGTGGTCGCCCGCAGGCTCCTCGCTCCGCTTACGCCACCGCTGCGTCGTCCGCTGCCATCCGAGCTTGGCGGCAACCGCCAGCCCGGCGGCGCCAGCCATCGCGACCTGGACCAACATGCTGCCGGTTCCGGGGTCTGTATACCCGAGGTACAACCCAGTGCCTCCTCATCTCGTCGGTCGGTCAACGGGCAAGCCTTCGACCGGCGGAGCCCGAGAGGAGACGACCGTTCATCGACGGGGGGCGTGAGCATCGTCTCCTCGGCGAGCTCCTGCACTTCGATCATCCCGCCGGGTCTCGCCGATCCCGCTTCGTTGTCGTTGCGATTCGATGACAAACGGCTCCGCCGTCGCCTGGGGTCGGCAGAGGGGGCAGGGGCGTTCCTGCTGATGCCGGACCGTAACCAGACGGCCCTGAATGCGCAATGTTCTCCGGGCAGGCTGAGAGGACCTACCGACCAAAGACACGAGTCTGAAAGGAAGCTCCATGCCTATTGTCGCTCTGTTGATCGTGCTGGCCTTGCTTTCCGGAGGCGTGGCTCTGCTTATCGAAGGGCTTCGCTGGGCCCTCATCATCTCCGTTGCCCTGGTCCTGGGCGCCGCCGTGTTCGGGTTCCGCTCCGGCGCATGGACGAGGGGCAGGTTCGGCGGCGCCTCACGGGCCTAAGCAAGCTCGAGTAGGAATCGGCAGTCTCTCGGCCCCCTCACTCAGCGTGGGGGGGCCTACTCGTCTGGAGCGCAGAGGCGACATCCCTCGGGGAGACGATCCCCACCAGCCGTCCCTGATCGAACACGAGCGCCCGCCCGTCCGGGCTCCGCCACATTTCTCCCACGATGTCGAGAAGTGGGGCATCACCGTAGGTAGTGGGCACCTCCTGAAGGCCAGTTGCTACGTCAAGGACGCGCACGGCTCGGCGCTGGTCTGCCGGCACCTTCTTCAGTCGGTTCAGGGTGACAAGGCCGCCCAGACTTCCGTCGAAGCGCCTCACCGGAAAGGACGAGAACGGGTGGCGGAAGCCGTAATCCTCGAGAAACGCCTCGACGGTCATCCACCCCGGAGCCACGACCACGTCAGTCGTCATCACGTCGGCGACTCGGACCCCCTCCAGGTGGAGGCGAGCCTCCGCCGCCAGCTGCTCTGACCGGGCCGCCATCAGGAGGAACCAGCCGAGGAAGACCAGCCAGAGGCCCCCGAGACCGGTATCCGTCGAGAATCGCAGCAGTCCGAGGCCAATAAGCGCATACCCCATGCCGCGGCCTGCTCTCGCCGCGGTGACCGCGGCGGAGAGATGATCTCCCCGCCGCCACCACAGGAAGCTCTGCAGGATCCGTCCACCGTCCAGCGGTGCGGCAGGGAGAAGGTTGAACGCTGCCAGGATCAGGTTCATGCGGGCGAGCCACGCGGCCGTCCCGTAGAGGAGGGCCGGTGCGCCGGCCGTGTCGAGCACAAATGCCAGAGAGAAGAATGCGGCCGCGAGGGTGAGACTGGCAGCGGGTCCCATGACCGCGACCCGGAAGCCGTCTCCAGGGGTTCTCGCATCCCCCTCCATCCGGGTGACACCCCCGAACAGCCACAAGGTGATTCCATCGACCACGATGCCCTGCCGCCGAGCGGTGATCGCGTGGCTCAGCTCGTGGGCGAGAAGGGCAAGGTAAAAGACGAGCGCAGTGGTGATGCCGGCCGCCCAGTACGCGCTCGTCATGTAGCCCGGATGGGCCGAGGGGAGGCCGCGGGTTGCCAAGCCCCAGGCGATGAGCCAGAAGGCAACGAGCAGGCTCCAGTTCGCACGTACGGGAACGCCGGCCGCCGAGCCGACGCGAACACTCCCCTCCATTCGGTCCGTCCTCCTTGAGACTGTTTCGAGCCGACCCACCGCCGTTGCTGGCTCCTAGACGGCCGCGCCCGGGCCGTCCGGGCGGAGAAGGGATGCGGGTGTGTCCCTCATGGCGCTTCCTTTCTGTCAATGACGACGATGATCTCCGGCGGTGCGACGAAAGCCGCTTCGCGAGAGTTTCAGTTCCGTGACAGAACGGGCGGCGCGGGTTGTCCGTTCGCGAACTGACGCCTGTCCGCAACACAACTGCCATACGCAGCCGAGACCATGTCGGAGCGTGAGAGTGGCGCGCCGAACCCTGTCGTCCTAGCGGCGGGGCATCATGGTCAGTGTGGGAGCAGAGATCCTCATCGTCGAAGACGACGAGCGCATCCGCCAATCGCTCCGTCTGGCGCTCGAGGAGGAGCAGTACCGGGTATCGGAGGTGGAAAGCGCCGAACAGGCGCTGGAGGCCTTCGGCCGGCGAACCCCCCAGTTGGTGCTCATCGACCTGATGTTGCCGGGACTCGACGGCTTCGACCTGTGCCGCGAACTGCGGCGCTCCAGCGACGTACCGATCATCATCGTCACAGCTCGCTCCGACAGCCACGATGTCGTCGCCGGCCTGGAGGCAGGGGCCGACGACTACGTGACGAAGCCCTTCGTGCCAAAGGAGCTCTCGGCCCGGGTCCGTGCCCTTCTCAGACGAGTGAGGGCCGGCGACATGGCCGGGCTGGCGCTGCGCTTCGGCGAACTAGAGATCCAGCCTGACGCCGGCATCGTCCGTCGAGGCGGGGACGACGTCTCTCTCACCAAGACAGAGTTCCGCCTGCTCAGCGAACTCGCCGCCAGCCCGGGCCGTCTCCTTTCGCGGGAGATTCTTCTCGACAGGGTGTGGGGATACGGGTACTTCGGCGACGGTCGCCTGGTTGACGTGCACGTCCGACGACTCCGCCAGAAGATCGAGGACGACCCAGCCAATCCGCGCCACCTGGTCACCGTCCGCGGCCTGGGCTACAAGCTGCAGCCCTGACCGCCCGCGACATGGTCACGCCTCGTCTGGGCCTGCGCCGCCGGGTCGTCGGCGCCTTCACGCTTGGGGCTCTCGCCCTGAGTGCCGGGCTGGCCATGCTGACCTACGAACTGGCGCGGGCGTACCTGATCGGCCAGCGCGAGCGGTCGCTGGTGCGTCAAACCTACGCCGCGGTCGGACTCGTAGGGAATGAGCTCCTGTCCCCCACCCCCGACTTCCCCCGGGTTCTGTCGTCCCTTGTCGTTCCTGCCGGCTCCCGGGTGGTGGTCCTCCACGAAGAGCGCTGGTTCGCCGCTTCACTGGAAGTCGGCAGGGACGACATTCCTGAGGGCGTGCGGGAGGCGGCGTCTGCAGGCACCGCGGTTCGCCAACTCTTCCGTCTCCGGGGTGTCCCACATCTCGCCGTCGGAGTGCCGTTGCCCGGCCAGAATGGTGCGTTCTTCGAGGTGGCCTCGTTGGACGAACTGGATCGCACCCTCCGCGCTCTACGGAACGCGGTTTCGGGCGCGGCCGCCGTCACGACGCTCGCCGGGGCGGTCGTGGGGACGTGGGCCGGCCGACGCCTGCTGCGCCCCCTCGCCGACGCGGCCGAGGCCGCGGCCGCAGTCGGGTCCGGGCACCTCGACATCCGACTGGAGAGTACCGGCGACCGAGACCTGGACCGGCTGACGAACGCGTTCAACGCAATGACGTCGGCGCTCCAGGACCGAATCGAGCGCGATGCCCGGTTCGCCTCTGTCGTGAGCCACGAACTCCGCTCGCCGCTCACGACCCTTGCCACGTCCATCGACGTGGTCAAAGCCCGGCGGGAGGAACTCTCCGAACCCGCTCGCGCCGCACTCGGCCTCCTCGAGGCTGACGTCCGCCGCTTCCAGCGACTGGTCGAGGACCTTCTGGAGATGTCTCGCATGCATGCCGGCGTCGACGAACCCTGGCTCGAACCAGTTCGACCGGCCGAACTCGCCGCCCACGCGCTCCGTTCGGCGAACGCTGCGGATGTGCCCCTGGAAGTCGACGCGGCAGCACGTGACGTCATCATCATCGTCGACAAGCGCCGGATGGAGCGCGTGATCGTCAACCTCGTGGAGAATGCACAGGGCCACGGCGGAGGGGTTACCCGCTTGGCCATCGAGGCGGAGGACGATCGTGTCCGGTTCGCGCTGGAGGATGCCGGACCCGGCGTGCCGCACGACGAGCGTGACCGGATCTTCGAGCCCTTTGTCAGGGGCCGAGCGGCCCGCCGTCGAGGCAGCACCGATGGCAGCGGTCTGGGGCTCGCTCTCGTGTCTGAACACGTCCGCATCCACGGAGGGCGGGTTTGGGCCGAGGACCGGCCCGGTGGCGGAGCCCGATTCGTCGTTGAGCTGCCCATGGAGGGCGATCGATGAGGCGCTGGCCGTCCCGTCGCGCCTTGACGCTGGCATGCCTGCTCGCGGTCATGCTGTCCGGCTGCGGCATCCCGATCGAGGACGGGGCTCGTCCCGTGCCGGCCGACATGATCCCTTCCTCACTGCCTCCGCCCGGACCGGCCGCCTCGTCGCCGGCGGGTGACCACGGCGCCGAGTCGGCGGACGTCTTCCTCGTGCGCGACGGCCGGCTCGTCCGCGTCGGGCGTCAGCCGTGGAATCCTCCCTTGCTCGAAGGTGCCATTGCCGCCTTACTCCGTGGGCCGACGGCGGCCGAGCGTGCCGAGGGCGTACGGACGGCCCTGGCAAGGCGAGTGCGGCTCGGCGGCACCGTCGCTGCAGGCGTCCCCCTCATCGACGTGACCGACTCCTTGACCGATGTCGAGGGGGAAGAGCAGATCCTGGCCCTCGCCCAGCTCGTGTTCACCCTTACTGCGGTCCCGGGCGTCGATGGCGTCTCGTTCGCTCTCGATGGCCGGCCCGTCGAGGTCCCGACAGGTGATGGAGCCCTGAAGCGCGGTCCGATCCGGCGGCACGACTTCGCCGCCGTCGCTCCCGTCGACTGAGGCCCGACGTCGGGTTCGTCATCAAACCGCAATGCGCCCGTGCCTGAACCGCACGGCTCGAAGAGGATCATCGCTTGCTACGACACGTTCTTCTCCGAAGGAGGAAACCTGGTGCAGGTACGGCTTGAGATCGGGAACGGCTACACCGTCTGCCGACTCGACGGCGCCCTCGACGCCTCCACCACATTGCTCTTGGAGGAAGCGATGGCGTTGATGACGTCGGTGCCGAAGCTGGTCATCGACTTTTCTGAGGTTCTGTTCGTAGATTCGGCCGCCCTCGGCACGCTCGTCGGAGGGGTCAGGCGAGTACGCGACGCCGGGGGCGAGGTCGCCGTGTGCTCCATCCGCCCTCACGTCCGCCGAGTCTTGCAACTCGTCGGATTCGACCGCATGGTCCCACTCGTCGAAACCCTTGAGGAGGCACAAGCAATCCTCGATGCGGAGCCGGCGCCTTTCGTGGGCGTGGCGTGACCAGCCAGCCGCTGCCGGACTAGCTCCCCGCTCCCAGGCCGCCCCGCTCGCCCTCGAGATCTTGGGTCTGGCCGTTACCTCGACGAGGCCGGGGTTCACGCTGGTTGGTGGGACGCCGGCCATTGCCGTCCCGCGGACGGGTGGGGCTCCGACGCAGCAGGCCCTTCACCGCCAGGACGATACCTACGCCCGCGAGAAGCGCGAGAGTTCGAAGTCCGCTGGCAGCGCTGAAGGGCACCGCGGTGGCAAGGCCGGCGCCCCCGACCCAACAGAGCTGGAAGATGGTCTCGTAACGGGCGAAGGTGCGGCCACGGATGCTCGACGGCGCCTCACGCTGCAAGAGGCTGTCGAAGGCCAGCCGACCGGCGCCGGCGGCGGCGCCGACCACGGCCGCGACGATGGCGCCCTTCGTCAGATCGAATGACGGCGCCGCCCACAGGGCCACCGCAGCTGCCGCGGCCAGAGCGGACAGGAGCAGCATGGATTCACGCATGACGCCCCGAAGGACGGGGCCGACGACCGAACCCAGGAACCCGCCGACGCCCGCACTGGCGATGACGATGGCGAAGCCCCGGCCGGTCTCCCCCTGAGCACGCAGGAGAAAGGCCATCAAGAACGTGAGGAAGCCCACCGTCGCGCGGCTGGCCGCCATGGCGACGCCTCCGGCTAACAGTCGAGGCGTAAGCAGCGCCCGGTAGTCATCGGACGTGGCCGCGGTGTCGTCGCCACCGCGCCCTGGCAGCCGGAAGCCGGGGACCGTCGATACGGCAAAGACGAGGACCGCGCCCCACAGGGCCAGTCCCGGGCCAGCGAGCGCGTTGGCTGCGGCCGCCGCGCCGGCGCCCACGGCCCCGCCGACGACTGACAACACGGCAAGCCAGGCGTTCCCCCACATCAGCTGCTTGCCTGGTGGGAGCGCGTCGGGCACCAGAGCGCTGCGGCTCACGCCATGAACCCGCGACAGGACGAGCAACCCGAACGCCAAGGGATAGAGCGACAGTTGGTCGGTGCGAGTCGTGAGCAGCGCCGCCAGGAGAACCCGGCCTGCGGCGGCCAGGACGATCGCCACCCGGTAGGCACCGGAGCGCCGGTCCAGCAGAGGACCCACCAACGGGGACAGCACTGCAAACGGCGCCATCGTCAGGGCGAGGTACAGCGCCACCTTGTCACGCGCCTCTCCGAGCGGCACCGAGAAGAACAGCGTATTGGCCAGCGAGACGGCGACGATGGCGTCGCCGAGCGCATGCAGGACCTGGACGGTCGCAAGTCGACGGAAGGGGTCCCAAACCCACGGGGATTGACTCGCGCCCGCCCGGCTCCCGCCTAGGTCGCTCACTCCATCACCCCTCGGCCTTCCGGTCGACGGATTGAGGTCGAGAGCCGAGAGGAGCTGCCGGCCAAGCACGCCGGATCGGTGGACTGAACGAGCACGCGGCCATTCTTGCTCTCTTGATCTGGCGTGAAGCGGCTGGACGAGTGACGTCCCCGGCCCAGGCGGGTCCGCTAGCCTAAGACGAGCGATGATTCCGCATTCCGAAGTGGCGCGCCGGCCCCGCGCCGGACGGCTGTTCGTCGGGCTCGGTGTCGGGTTGTTGTTTCTCGCAATCCTCTTCGCCCGAGGTATCGCCGGCTTCTACACCGACTACCTCTGGTTCGACTCCCTGGGGTTCACAACTCTCTGGTCAGGCGTGATCCTCGCCAAAGTCGGACTCTTCATCGCCTTCATGGGCGGATTCTTCCTGCTGTGCTGGGCCAATCTCATGCTCGCCGAGCGGCTGGCACCGGCGATCCGACCAGCCGGTCCAGAGGAGGCCACGCTGGCGGAGGTCCGAGAGCTGCTCGACCGTCGACCGCGCACCATCCGGCTGGCGATCGCGCTGTTCCTCGCTTTCATCTTCGGCTCCGGGGCCGCCAGCCACTGGAAGGAATGGATCCTCTTCCGCAACAACGTTCTGTTCGGCGTGCAGGACCCAGAGTTCGGGCGCGACATCGGTTTCTACGTTTTCCAGCTGCCGTTCCTCACCTTCGCGACCAACGTCTTGTTCTCGGGGCTCGTGGTGATCCTGATCGTCACGGCAGTCGCGCATTATCTGAACGGCGGGATCAGGTTCCAGATCCCAGGCCGTCGTGTGACGCCGGCGGCGAAGGCCCACCTCTCCGTGCTGGTCGCAGCTATCGCCCTGGTCAAGGGAGGGAACTACTACCTCGATCGCTTCGAATTGGCCTTCTCGACGCGCGGCGCCGTGCAGGGCGCCACGTACACCGACGTCAACGCCCAGATTCCGGCGTTCAACCTGCTCATCGTCATCTCGATCCTGGCTGCCATCCTCTTCCTCGTCAGCGTCGGGCGACAGGGGTGGGCCCTCCCGATCACCGCCGTCGGGCTCTGGGCGCTCGTCGCCATCGTTGCCGGATCGGCCTATCCGGCGATCGTCCAGCGCTTCCGAGTGGAGCCGGCCGAGTCGACGAGGGAGGTCGAGTTCATCCAGCGGAACATCGATGCCACACGCATCGCCGTGGGCCTGGGCGACGTCGACGTAAGGCCGTTCGCCTACAACGAGCAGCTGGGCGCAGAAGCTCTGGTCAACAACGCCGAGACGGTCCGCAACATCCGGCTCTGGGATCCACAGGTCCTCCAGCGGACTTACCAGCGCCTCCAAGAGGTCCGCACCTTCTACCGCTTCACCGACGTTGACGTCGACCGCTACCGGATCGGCGACGAGACGACGCAGATCGTGCTCTCGGCTCGGGAGCTCAACCCGGACAGCTTGCCCGCGGACACGTGGGAGAACCGGCACATGGCCTTCACCCACGGCTACGGCGCGGTGCTGTCGCCGGCCAACTCGGTGACGTCCGACGGCCAACCCGACTTCCTGGTCAAGAACATCCCTCCTCAGGGGGAGCCGGAAATCACCCAGCCCCGGCTCTACCACGGTGAGGCCATCGGCGGCTACAGCATCGTGAACGCGGGGAGAGACGAGATCGACTTCGTCCGTGAGGACGGCACCGCGGTCACCAACCGCTACGACGGCAAGGGCGGCGTCGGCATCGGGTCCATCACCCGCCGGCTCGCCTTCGCCCTCCGCTTCGGCGACGTGAACCCCCTCATCTCGGGGTTCATGACGTCGGATTCCCGTATCCTTTACATGCGCGACATCCGTGCTCGTGTGGCCACCATCGCCCCGTTCCTGCACTACGACACGGACCCCTATCCCGTGGTGCTCAACGGACGGATCGTCTGGCTGATCGACGCGTACACGACCACCAACATGTTCCCCTACGGGCAACAGGTCGACCTGAACCGGCTGAGTGCGGCCAGCGGGCTGAACCATCAGTTCAACTACGTACGCAACTCCGTCAAGGTGGCGATCGACGCCTACGACGGCGACGCCACCTTCTACATCGTCGACTCCGACGACCCCATCGCCGCCGCCTACGCCAAGGCCTTCCCGAGGCTGTTCTCCAGAGAGGAGCCTCCCGCAGAGCTGCGGGCCCACTTCCGGTATCCCGAAGATCTATTCCGGGTGCAGACCAACATGTGGGGCCGCTACCACATCAGCGACGCCAACGAGTTCTACTCTCAGTCCGACCGTTGGAACATCGCCCAGGACCCCGGCTCGGCCGGTGCCATCTCTCCAGGCCCCACGCCCGTGGATGCTGCGGGTGCCCCGCTGGGACGGCCGCGGGAGAACCGGATGGACCCTTACTACCTGCTGATGCGCCTGCCGGGTGCGCCGCGAGCGGAGTTTCTGATCCTCCAGCCGTTCGTCCCCTTCTCCGACGACGACTCCCGGCGTGAGCTCTCGGCCTTCATGGTGGCCAAGGCCGATCCCGCGGAGTACGGGCAGCTCGAGGTGTTCGTGATGCCGAGAGACCGCCAAGTCGACGGTCCCGCGATCGTGAACGCTCGCATCAACCAGGACCCGGAGGTCTCCTCCCTCATCACCCTCCTGAGCCGAGCGGGCTCAGAGGTGCGCCTCGGGAATCTGGTCATCATCCCGATCGAACAGTCGCTTCTCTACATCCGCCCTCTCTACGTCCAGGCCACCGGCGCCAACGCCGTCCCGGAGCTGAAGAAGGTCATCGTCGCCTTCGGTGGACGCATCCAGATCCGCGACACCCTTCAGGAAGCGCTCGTCGCCGTCTTCGGGGACGCACCCCCCACCCTGGAGCAAGGTCCGATCGGCGGTGGTACGGATCCCGAAGCATCCCCCGGCGCCCCCTCTGCGGTGTCCGACGAGGTGCGCCGGCTACTCGACGAGGCCAACCGGGCGTTCACGGACGCCGACGCTGCCCTCCGCAACGGCGACCCCGTCGGTTTCGCAACCAAGGTGCAGGAGGGCCGGCAGGCCTTCGAGCGGGCTCGTCAGGCCGCAGGTCGCGCTCCCCCGACACCGACTGCGATCTCCGCGCCTGCCGCTCCCGGTTGAGCCTCCCCCGGCCCGCCGGTATTGGCGGCCGGGCCCGATCAGGGCCAGCAGTCCGGCGGCGATGAACGAGGCCGAGCACGACGGCTGGGTGCTCGCCGTGCACGGCGGCGCGGGCGACGGCCTGGCGAAGCTGTCGCGCGCGCACCTCGACGCGACGCGGCTCGGGCTGCAGGCGGCGCTGCGAGAAGGGGCTGAGTACTTGCGCCGGGGCGGCACTGCGCTCGATGCGGTCGTGGCCGCCGTCATGATCTTGGAGGACTCCCCCGAGTTCAACGCCGGGCGAGGTTCCGTGCTGACGAACGAGGGCACGGTCGAGACCGACGCTTCGGTGGCCGACGGCAACCGCCGACGGGTTGGCGCCGTCACCGTCTGCCGCAGTGTCCGCCACCCCGTCGAGGCTGCCCGCGCCGTCATGGACCGGACCGATCACGTGCTGCTCGCCGGCGACGCCGTCGCCGCTCTCGCCGAGCGATGCGGGCTGCGGCGCGAGGAGGAGGCGTGGTTCGTCACCCAGGATGCCGTCGATCAGCTGCGGAGGGCGGGTGCGGGCGCCGCGGCCGCAGCGGGCGAGACGGTCGGGGCGGTGGCCAGAGACCACGACGGCCACCTGGCCGCGGCCACGTCGACGGGTGGACGGGTCGGAAAGCTCCCGGGGAGGGTCGGCGACTCGCCGGTGGCCGGCGCCGGCACGTGGGCGGACGACGCCACCTGCGCAGTATCGGCGACGGGCCATGGGGAGGCATTCCTCCTTGCCGCCTTCGCCCACGAGGTCGACGCGCTGGTGAGACTGGCCGGGCTCGGCATCGACGAGGCATGCCAGCGGGCGTTGGACGCCGTGTCAGGCCACGGTGGCCGCGGCGGGTGCATCGCCGTCGATTCCGCCGGCACCCTGACCATGCCGTTCAACACTGCAGGCATGGCGAGGGGTTGGACGGACCGGTCCGGCGCCCTCCCGGTCTGGATCGGCCGGGACTAGCCAGCCCGAAGACGGGGAACACGTCAGGCGCACCAATGACGAGGGCTCTGTTGGCGCGCCGGTCAAGCCGATCGGATCTCGCACATTCGATGCGCGCCGCTGTCAGGGCGGAAATCCTGTCCGTGGAGTCCTCCTCCAGCCCGCCGCCGACGCGTCCGCGACAGGCGAGTGTCGCGTCGCCGGCCAAGCGCAAGAACCTGCCGGGAAACCGCTTGGCCGGCGACACATCCATCACCGCGGGTCCGCCGAGTCGGCGTGTGCCCGCAGGAGCTGATCTACTCAGTGTTGATGCCCATGCCGGTGTCCGGTGGAATGGTCATGCAGACGTCGGATACGTCATGGCTGGAGCAAGACGGGATTGAGCCCTGTGATGTCGACCAACCTTCGGACGTCGGGTTGTGCGGAGCGTAGGACGAGGGATCCATCCTCACGACGGAGACGCTTGGCGGCGCCAACCAGCACGCCAAGCCCGGCGGCGCTCATCAACGAGAGATCCCTCAGGTCGACGGCGGTCATCTGTACGCAGCACTCGGATGGTGAATTCGGCACCGCTCGGGGCGCTGTCCCGGACTAGGCGGGACATGGCCCGACGTCTCTCCTGAGCCGATGTTTCGAGCTCGACACCGGGTCGTGCTGGCTCGGACGACTCAGCACCCTGTCTCGAGAGCGTCTGCGAACAGGCCGTGCTGGCGGTGTTAACGCGGTCCTCTTCGGGATCGGGCCGGCAACTGGCCGACCATGCACTAGTAGACACAGCGCGATGCTCGCTTCGTCGGGTCGTCGACGGCACTGGCGAGAAGGCGTACGCCAAGGAGGCAGATGTCGTGGTCTCGGCGGGCGCTACAGCTCATCAGGACGTGGTCGCAGAGGTCGTCCAGCTCGTAGGGCGCCGAGCTCGCTGCTCGACGGAGGCGGTCCATGCCCACATCTCGGGGCACGGTCCGGCTTTGCACGAGCCCCTCGCTGAATAGCAGCAGGGTCGCCCCCGACGTCAGGGATACAGCTCGCTCCTGGCGCTCGGCACTCGGCGCTCCTACTGGAGCACCACCGGTCAACTCTAAGAAGCAGCCATCGGGCACCCCGTCGTTCAAGAGGAGCGGCGGGCAGCTCCCTGCATTGGCGTAGCGCAGGTCTCCGGTCGCCGGTCGGAGCGTCAGGTAGAGCAGCTGCGCTTGGCGACCCATCCCAGTGGTTTGGGCTAGGCGATCGAGATGGCCCAAGAGGCGAACCGGGTTGGTTCCGTCGACCACGACCGAAGCCCGAACCGCCACCCGCAGGTCGCTCATGGCGCTTGCCGCTTCGACACCGCGACCGGGAACGTTCCCGATGACGATCCCTACCATGCCGGGCTCGAGGGGAACTACGTCAAACCAGTCGCTGCCGCGCTCGACAAAGACACCCCAAGGGCGGACGTGCCCGGCGAAGACCACGCCGGGAATGCCAGACCGACCACCGTCGACGAGGGCCGGGGCTCGGTGAACCTGCAGGCGAGCGTGGGCGTGGTCCCGCCCGTAGTTGAGGAGATCGTTGAGCGCCTCGCTCGGTGCTACTACCTCGTCGACATCAGTCCTTCGGATACACCCCGAGCCGCGCACCTCGACGTCATCGACGGCAAAATCATCGACGGCAAAGTCCGGAGCCTGTCCCGCACCGTGCGCTACGTCGGCGAGCTCCTCCCGAACCTTGTCCACGATGACGTCAAGGCAGGCTCCCAGCTCCTCGGTGAAGCCGAGGCCGAATGACACCTCTGCCGGCTCCACCTCTATAACTACGGTGTCGACCGGCAGTGCACCCCAGTGCCGGGCCATGGCCAGCGTGTGGTCGATGTCCACGAGGCCCATGACGGACTCCTCGATGCTCCGGTGGACACGCTGGGGCTCCAATGGCGCCAGGTCCACTCGGTAGCGGCGCAGGGTGGCCGGAGGATCGAGATCTCGAGCAACGGCTCCTACGAACAGGACCTTGGCCGGCCGCAGTTCCTGGAGGCGGTGCAACACCAATGGCGCCGAGCAGGAAAGGTCCTCGACGACCACGCCCTCGGGCCACTCCAGGTGCTGCAGGTATTCGACGATCTGCCGGCCGAAGTCCAGATCCCGCATCCCCGGACGACCGAACCCACCGATGAGGGCCCGGCACGGGGCAGTCACAGCGGGGCCGGTCATTCCAGTGTGCAGCCGCAGGAGTTGATCTCCCGGCTGATGACGCCCCTGCCGGTGTCCATGTGAGTGGTGCACGGCATGCAGGGGTCGAAGCTGCGGATGGCACGAAGTACGTCGATGCCCTTGACCTGGTCGTCGGGAACTGACTCCAGGATGGGGGTGTCGACGACAGCCTGCTCGTAGGGGCCGAGACCACCGAAGGGGTCGGTGGGCGAGGCGTTGATCGTGGACGGGGTGTTGATCTGGTAGTTGACGATCTTGCCCTTGTCCATGACCATGTGGTGAACGAGGTAGCCCCGGCTCGCTTCCCAGAAGCCGACGGACACCCGCTCGTCCCTCGGAATCTTGAACGGGGTGTGGACCCGGGTCTCGCCCTGGCGCCAGTACTCGAAGGCCTTGAGCAGGCAGTTCATGCCGATGGTGGCGGTAAAGGCCATGGCGTAGGCCCGAGCTCGGTTGCGCTCCAGCGCGTTCAGCGTCCTCGGCAGCGCCCAGAACAGCTCGGTCTCTGGCAGGGCGTGGCGAGGCAAGAGCAGCTGCAGGCCATCGCCGGTGGGGTTGCAAAAGACGTTCTCGGTGTAGTCGCCGCGTAGGGCGGTGCCCCAGAGCTGGCCGTAGGCGCCGGTCTCGACCACCTGGCGGTCCCAGCGGGGCGCGGTCGACCAGGTGTACCTCTCCTTGAAGTTGGTGCCGGACGGCTTGGGCAGTGTCGTCTTGTTCCAGGCGTGGTAGGGCGAGAGCGGGTTGCCGAGGGGGTCGGTCTTGTAGCGCTGCGGCCCCGTCTTGGTCCAGTCGTCGTAGAAGGAGTGCTCGATGAACTCCTCCATGCCCATGTTGATGTCGGTCAGCTTGGTGGTGACGAGCTTGCCCTCGATGATCACCGCCGGCGTCGACCACCGCTTCTCACCCCACGCGTTGCAGTTGGAGTAAGTGGCGTCGTAGTACTCCGAGTTGTCCCAGATCCCCGTCTGCACCAGGCTCGTGGGACGAGCACCGACCTGCTCGTAGGCCGGGTTGGCCTCCAGGAAGAAATCGACCAGGTCGTCCCAGATGCGGCAGATGACCTTGCACCAGTCGATGATCTTGCCGAGCTGGGAGTAGTACTCGTTGAACGTCGACGTGGTGACCGTGGTGGACATGCCGCCGGGGACGATCGTCGACGGATGCGGGAACTTGCCGAACATCAGCATGCACATGATGCGGCCGACCCGGGTCCACTCCAGGGCCTCGAGGTAGATCTTGCCCGTCAACGGGTTGAGGGCATCCATGATGTCCTTGATGGTGGTGTAGCCGTGAATGTCGGCGTGAGGCGCGAGGGTCTTTTCGGCCCGGGTCACCAGCTCGGGGTTGGTGACGCTGACCAGCGCCGTCGAGTAATCCGGGCCGGCCAGCAGGCCCAGGTGGAGCGGGCGGTCGTAGAACATCTCGCCGACTTCACCCAGGTTGCGGACCTCGATGCCCAGCGGCGGCGGGCAGACGCCGAAGGCCTGCTCGATGTTGAGGGCCGAACACGACGCGTGTGTCCCTCCGCAGACGCCGCACGCCCGTGAGGTGATGTCGATGGCGTCACGCGGGTCCCGGCCTTCGAGGATGACCTCATAGCCGCGGAACAGCATTGCCCGGGCGTGGGCGTCGACGGCCCGGCGGTTTTCCAGGTCGAGCACGGTGTGGACGGCGAGGGCGCCGGCCACACGGGTCATGGGGTCGATGTTCCAGTCACGCAACCGGGGCGGGGCGGCCAGCTGGGCGCCCGGACCGCCCTTGCGGCGCACGTAGCCCTTCGGCTCGGCGAGGGCAACGGAGTATGGGTCGGCCACGCCCTCCCGCAGCCGAGCCTTGCCGGACTCGTCGAACTCAATGGGCAGATTCTTGAAGCACACTGCGGCGCCTCCTTCAGGCGTGGTCCTTGTGTGCACACTGACAGATCGCTAATGCTGATGGAGTACGACATGAGTAACGCTTATCGACCACAGGAGGCTGCATGAACGAAGTAGGAGATCGGGTCAGCAGCGGGGTGCCAGACGTGGACGCGTTGTTAGGAGGTCTCATCCTCGGCGACAACGTGGTGTGGGTCGCCGAGGACGTGAACGCCGTGCGCCACCTGGAGGACGCGTTGATCAGGGAGGTCCTCTCCCGTGGCGAACGGTGCTTTTACGTGTCTGCCGCCGGGGACCCGGCCCGTGTGCAGGCACGTTTCGGGCCCGGATTGACCGTCCTCGACGCACGAGCGCGGGGCCCCTACGGCGACGCCGGCGTGCTTGAGACCGCCATCATCGAAGGAGCCCGGAGCAACCCGCCCGGGTACGTGGTGATCGACGGCCTCGTGCGATTCGCTCAACGCTGGGGGCCGGCCAAGGCGGTGGCCTTCTTCAGTCGGGTTTGCCCGCGACTGTTCGACCTGGGTGCCGTCGCCTACTGGCGCGCCCCGCGTGCGGAGCTCGGCGCCTCGTTCATCGAACAGGTGACGAACGTCACTCAGTGCGTGCTGGAGGTGGGCAATGGACACCTGCGAGTCGTCAAGGCAGAGGGCCGCCCTGCATCGGTGCAGGGCCGCGTGCTGCGACTCGAGCTCATCGACGGGATCGTGCGCCTGGAGGAGGAGCGGACCTTGGGACGCCTGGCCCAGGGCCTGGAACGGGTCCGTCGAGAGCGCAACCTCAGCCAGAGCGAGCTGGCCAGATTGGCCGGCGTCAGCCAAAGCGCCATCTCCCAGGCAGAGGGCGGCCGCCGCGGCCTGTCACTGGAGACCGTCATCATGCTGTCCGAACGCCTAGGTATGGGCGTCGACGACCTGCTCTCGTCGCCCCGGCTCGGAGGCTACGTCCTCGCTCGTCGCCCGAGGACACTGGAGGAGGGGAACACCGCCCTTCTCGACGATCCCAACGTCGGGCTCCGGACACACCTCGTGCGGCTGGATCCCGGCGCCTCCGGATCGCCCGACTTCCTTCACAAGGGAGCCGAGCTCGTCCTGGTCGCCTCCGGCCTGGTCCAGCTCACTATCGGCTCGGACACGCCGGTCCTACGGGCGGGTGACGCCGCGCTGGCCACGTCGGTCGCCGTGTCCGGGTGGCGGAACCTCATTAGCAGTCCCGCTCTCCTGTTCTGGGTGGTGCGCGACGACGCACCCAGGACAGGCGACCAATAAGCGGCGCTACTTGAGGGATGGACGTTCGATCGCGCACCGTTATCTTCGGATGAGCAGGGACATCCTCTGCCGTGTAGGAGGGTTTCGATGAGGACATTCCCGCAGGCGGCGCGTGCCGATGTGTCGCATCTTTCCCGAGAGGCCATAGCCCGGCTGCGCGCCTTACTGCTGGCGGACTCCTGCGAGCAGACCCTGCAGCGCGCGCAACACGAGGCGCTGGCGAGCCAGCTACGCGGGCAGACGGACGTCGACAGCGTGCTGGAGCGAGAGCTGGCGGAAGCAGGAGCGGCTCGAGTCCATGAGGCGTTGGCCGACATCGATCACGCGATCGCCCGACTCGACGCCGGCACCTACGGCGCCTGTGAGGAGTGCGGCCTCGCCATCCCGTTCGAACGGCTCGAGGCCATTCCCGCCGCTCGCTTCTGCGTCGCCTGCTCGGGACGCCGTCTGCGTCTCACGCGTTAGTCCACGTGGTGGGACGCCGTCTGCGGCACGACCCAGCCGCCGCCGGACGATCCTCCGGGCCAGGTGGCAACCGACGACGAGCCCGCCCGCGGATGAGCACGCAACTCACTGGACGAGCGCCCCCGAGGCGCACGAAGCCTTGTTGAGGTCCTGCGGTTTTGATGTGGGCGACGAGAGTCGTGATCCCCCGACCTCTCCCATTTGAAAGCGAAAGACCGCACTTTGCCGACCTGCCGGTTCGGACAAAACTGCAGATTAGGACCGATTTAGGCTCACCGGAACCGACCGCCCGCGACCCGCCTTTTCCAACCCTTCGCGGGTTTCGCGGGGCGCAGGAATGGCATAAGAACCTCGGACTCGTGAGCGTGACGGGCCACACTCCATCTGGGTGTGCCGTCCAGATAGCACCGGCTGGGGAAGGGTGAGCGCACCGTCCGGCATGCTCCCGACGCCGACGCCGGTCAGCAGCCCGTAGCCGGCGAACAGCTCGTCGACCTCGCCGCGAGAATGCGAAGGCGCCTCGAAAGTGGGCGCAGCACCGGCAGTGCCATGCGATGCGAAATAGCGTCGGCCAGATCATCTGTCGCCGTGACGTCGACGGCGACCGCCCGGACGTCGGGCGTCTCCACGGCTGTCGCAAGATCGATGACATCGAAGACCTTGACGGTCCACCGCTGTCCGAAGTATCCGCTCAAGCTCGGCCACCCGTGCTTGCCGGCGACGCCCCAGTGGCAACGGACCGATCCGCACGACGACCGCCATTCCGGATGATTCTGTCCGCCCCTGACGATCACCGCTTGGACCTTCCCGAGCGGTAGCGTTGAGATGTGCCTACGGCATCTCGGAGCAGGCGGGGGCGATACGCTGAACTGGATTCGGGCCAGCTCGCCAATGCGGTGGAGCGCGCCTACGACCGTGGCGAGACGCTCGATTGGGAGCTCGTCTTCGAACTGTGCCGGCGGGCGATGTCCGCCGAAGGGTCCGATGACGCCGACGGGGTCCTCTTAGTCTTCGCCTAGAGGTCCGCTCGTCAAGCCGAGGGCGACATCGTGCAGCACCTGGGCGGCGTCGTGTAATCCGAAGTACCGGTAGCCCGATACAGCGGCTGCCAGCTGGTCCTTATTCATTGACTCGAGAGCGTGCAATATGCCAAATTTCGCCTCCGATCCGCGTCCTGCGGCCCACCGGCAGGACGCGAACGGGACGCGTTTCCGTACTGCCCCATGCCGGCCAGTCCGTGCCAGTCCGGGATGTCGACGAAGACCTTGACGGCGGCGGCGATCACCGGTACCGATACCTCCATGAGCATCGCCATCTACCACACCGTCCGTCCCGAAGACACCTTCGACGAAGCCGCCGAGATCCTGTTCCAGCTTGTGCGCAAGGTCAAGGAGAGCCACCCCGGTGAGGCCAGAGTCCTGTACCTCGACATCGAAGGCCACCGCAACGACGCCGGCGGGTTCGACCACGACATGCACGAGCTCCAGAGGCACTTCATCGGCGACTTCCTGGCCGAGTACGTCTCCGGGGTCCGATCCCCCCTCGCCAGTTTCGACAAGCCGGGCCAGAGTGACGACATGCCCGAAGCGTTGACCATCGAGGCCTAGATGGCACCATCAACACCATCACGATCCATGACAAGACCTACCTGCTTGTCTGGGTCGGCCCCGAAGCCGACCACCTGGTCGCGACCCAGCTCGACGACACCGCCCGGTCCAGAGCTGACGGCGAGGAGGATGGGCTCAACCCGGCCTATGACAGAGCGGACCTCCTTCACCGCCGGTGGAACCGCACCACGCTCTGTGGCCTCGACGACTGGTTCATGGCGGCCACGGAGGTCGGCCGGGTGCACCCGGGGTCCCACGACTTCGAGGACGACCCCACCTTTGCCCCGTCGTGCAAGCGATGCAACCGGGTGCTCGACCATCAGTTCCCCTCACCCACCCCCGCCGATACCCTCGAAGCGGTTGTTCGCCGCGGACTGGTCGAGCTCGGCGTGTGCAGCTCCCTTCTGATCGACGGGGTTCCCACCGACCAGATGGAGTTGCTTCGCAGCCGGCTAAGGAAGGAAGCCCGCCAGCGCGGGTGGAAGTTCCAGAGCACCGCCAGGGACGGGATGCTGCTCGCCATGGTGGAGGGCGCCGTCCCCCGCGGAGGTTAAGGCAGCGCAACACCGAGAGGCAGTGGAGCGCATCGCCCAGGGGAAGCCCAACCCCCAACACGTCGTGGAGGTTCTTGTGGTCGGAGGTGGTGCAGGCCTCCGCGAAGCCCGGAGCCAAGGTGGTCGGGCTCCACCCTGGCGGAAACCCCGGAAATTTCGCGTCCGATTCGCGTCCTTCGCCGCTTGCCGGGCCGCTCCCGGACTAGATGCAAACTGCAACTTAGCGGGCTGACCTGCATGTTTGCGGGTGGGCGATGAGGGTCTTGATCCCCCGACCTCTGCCGTGTGAAGGCAGCGCTCTACCACTGAGCTAATCGCCCGAGAACGGGTGCTGGGACTGCGGCGCCCACGTTAGCGCCGGCTCCGGAGCCCGGAGCGGCGCTCGCAACGAGGCGGTCAGGCCGACCGGCCGGCGGGCGGGCTTCATCACCAGGCGCATGCCGGCGATCAACAGGCCGCGGTGGCGGCCGGCGAGGCCGGCCAGCGGGTCGTCGGCGGGGACCTCCACCTCCACGTGGGCCACCCTCCCCCGGCCCCGGGTGTGACCACGGATGGACACCAACCCGTCGGCCCGGCGCTGCAGCGCCCGCAGGGGCAGCAGGACGGGCAATGGGGGCCCCACCGGCGACGCCCGAACGACGATGTCACGCTCCTCCCACCGCAGGACCCGGTCGTCGCCCTCGTCGAGCCAGACCAGGGTGCCCATCTCCTTGGGAAAGCCCCAGTTGACCCGGCCGCCGAGGCGGGAGTCCACCGACGTGACAACCATCGTCGTGATGCACAGCCCGAGGCGGGCGCCAAGGTGCGCGGGCTGGCCGACGGCGAGCTCGCGGTAGGGGCCCACCGGCGAATCGTCGTAGCGGGCGGCGGTGATGGAGCACGGCCCGGGGATCCGCCTGAGGCCATCCGGCACGTCGCCGAGCGGCGACTTGGCCGAGGCCAGGGCGACGAGCGACTCGCCACCCAGCAGCCAGGGGGCGTGCGGCAGCTCAGAGCTCACGAACCCACGATACCGGCCGGCGTGTGCTCAAATCCCCCGGTGAAGATCGGCATCATCGCCCCGCCCTGGGCACCCATCCCGCCCGACCTCTACGGCGGGATCGAGCAGGCCGTCGACTGCCTGTGCCGGGGCTTGGTGGCCGCCGGCCACGAAGTCCTGCTCTTCGCCACCGGCGACTCCACCTGCCCGGTGCCGACCAAGTGGCTGCTGGAGCAGTCCGAGGGGACCCGGATCGGGTTCACCGTGCCCGAGCTGCGCCACGTCTTCGCCGCCTACGAGGCGATGGCCGGCTGCGACCTCATCCACGACCACACGATGATCGGGCCGACCTACGCCTCGGCCCTCACCGACATCCCCGTCGTCACCACCATCCACGGGCCGCTCAACGTCGAGCTGATCGACCTCTACCGCCGCATCGCCGACCGGGTGCCGCTGATAGCCATCTCCCACGTCCAGCTCACCGCCGATCCGGGCCTGAAGGTGGCCGGCGTCATCCATCACGGCGTCGACGTGGACGACTTCCCAATCGGCGCCGGCACCGGCGACTACTGCATGTACCTCGGGCGCATGGTGGCCGAGAAGGGTGCCCACCGCGCCGTCATCGCCGCCAAGGAGGCCGGCGTGCCCATCCTGCTCGCCGGCAAGATGCGGGAGCCCTGGGAGACGGCGTACTTCGAGAAGGAGATCGAGCCACTCCTGGGCGACGGCGTCGAGTACCTGGGCGAGGTGCCCTACGAGGAGAAGCTGCGGCTCCTCGCCGACGCCAAGGCCACCCTCTTCCCCATCCGCTGGAGCGAGCCGTTCGGCCTGGTGATGCTGGAATCGCTGGCCTGCGCCACCCCGGTCCTGGCCTTCGCCGAGGGCGCCGCCCCCGAGGTGGTCGCCGACGGCCGGACCGGTTGGCTGTGCCACGACGAGTCCGATATGGCCGCCAAGCTGCGGGCCATCGGCGAGATCGACCGGGCGGAGTGCCGGGCCGACGTGGAGGCCCGCTTCTCCACCCAGCGGATGGCGCGCCAGCACGCCGAGCTCTTCGAGAGCGTCCTCAGCTCTCGGAGAGCGGCCGTTTCGACGCCGGCTCCGTCGCCACCAGTCCCTCCCGCTGGAGTCGGCCACTGATCCGCGACCGCATGGCACGGGCGAAAGGTGCCCTGTGCGCCGGCGTGGTCTTGGTCGACACCCGCACGGTCACGTTCTCCGCCCCCAGCGACTCGACCCCCAGCACCTGAGGCTCCTCCAGGACGCACTCGCTCCAGACCTCCTCCGACGCCAAGGCCGCGGCCTCCTCGGCGATGACAGCCGTCGCCGCGGCCAGGTCGGCCTTGTTGGGGATGAGCACGTCGACGATCGACCGTGACCACTCCTTGGCCGAGTTGCCCACCTTGCGGATCTCGCCGTTGGGTACGAACCACACGGTCCCGTCGGCGGCCCGGATGCGGGTCACCCGCAGGTTGATCTCCTCCACCGTCCCGGTCTGGTCGGCGATGGTGATGACGTCGCCGACCGCGTACTGGTCCTCCACGAGGATGAAGAACCCGGAGAAGAAGTCCTTCACCAGGCTCTGGGCGCCGAAGCCCACCGCCACGCCCACGATGCTGGCGCCGGCCAGCAGTGGCCCGAGGTTGAGCCCGAACTCCTCCAGCACCAGCAGGACGGCGACCGTCCAGACCACGATCCGCACCACGCTCTTGGCCACGCCGGCCAAGGTCTCGGCCCGCTGTTCCAGCCGGGGCGACGACTCACGCAGCGGCGAACGGGCTCCGATCGACCTCAGGGAGCGGTCGACGAGGCGAGTACCGAGTCGCAGGAAGACCAGCGCCAGCACCAGGACCAGGACGATCTTCGCCGACCTGCCGGTGAACCCCGACCAGTCGTAGTCCGCGATGAAGTCGGGCATCTAGGCGTCGGGCTGGCAGTCCATGGGTGCCCTGATGCTAGAGATTGAGCGTGAGCGAGGACCGAAGCGCAGCGGAGGACCGCAGCGACCCAGCAGATTCAGTCGCCGAGGCTCTGGCCGGAAAGCGCATCGCCATCACCGGCTCGACCGGCTTCCTGGGTACCGCCCTGGTCGAGCGGCTCCTCCGCGCCGTACCCGGCTGCGAGCTCGTCCTCATCGTCCGCGCCGGGCGCCGGACGAGCCCGGCGGCACGGGCCAAGCGGGAGATCTTCGCCAACGACGCCTTCCGTACCCTGCGGGCCCAGCTCGGCGACTCCTTCGATGCCGAGATCGCCCGCCGGGTCCAGGTGGTCAACGGTGACGTCTCTCTGGACGGCCTGGGCCTCGACGAGGAGGCGACGGTCCTGGTCGCCAGCTGTGACACGGTCATCCACTCGGCCGCCATCGTCAGCTTCGACTCCCCCATCGACGTCGCCGCCGAGGTCAACCTCATGGGCCCGGTCCGGGTGGCCGAGCTCCTCCGTGACGCCGGCTCCGCCGCTCACATGGTGGCCGTGTCCACCGCCTACGTCGCCGGCACCCGCCGGGGACGGGCCAACGAGGCCGCCCTGGCCGACACCCCGTTCAGCACCGAGGTCGACTGGCGGGCCGAGATGGCCGCCGCCCGCCGGGCCCGGGCCGACGCCGACGCCGCCAGCCGGGATCCCGAGCTCCTCATCCAGTTCGCCAAGGAGGCCCGGGCCGAGCTGGGCGCCGCCGGCCCGCCCCTGCTGGCGGCCAAGACCGAGAAGCGCCGGGAGAAGTGGGTGGCCGACCGCCTGGTGGAGGCGGGCCGGTCGAGGGCCAAGAGCCTGGGCTGGCCCGACGCCTACGCCTACACCAAGGCTCTCGCCGAGCGGGCCACGCTGGAGGTGCGTGGGCATGTGCCGGTGACGGTCGTGCGGCCGTCGATCATCGAGTCGGCGTGGCAGGAACCGCACCCGGGCTGGATCCGTGGTTTCCGCATGGCCGAGCCGGTCCTCATCTCCTATGGCCGGGGCCTGCTCAGCGAATTCCCGGGCATCCCCGAGGGCGTGGTCGACGTCATCCCTGTCGACATGGTGGTCGCCACCATCGTCACGGTGGCGGCCAAGGGCCCCGAGCCCGACGGCACTGGCGTCTACCAGGTGGCCACCGGCAACCGGAACCCGCTCTACTACCGCAACCTTGTCAACCTGGTCAGGGAGTACTTCCTCGACCACCCCCTGTACGACTCCGACGGCCAGCCCATCGTGGCCCCCGACTGGTCGTTCTCGGGCCGCGGCAAGGCCCTGCGCCAGCTCCAGCGGGGGGTGAAGGCGCTCGGCCAGGCCGAGAAGGTGGTCGCCGCCCTGCCCATCCGGGGCAAGCGGGCCGAGGTCATGGCCCGGCTCGAGGAGCGGAGGGACATGGGCGAGCGGGCCCTCGACTACGTCAAGCTCTACGGGTCCTACGCCGAGACCGAGGCCCTCTTCGACGACACCCGCCTGCGCGCCCTGTGGGACAGCATGTCGCCCGAGGACCAGGCCGTCTTCGGGCTCGACACCACCGTCATCGACTGGAAGCACTACGTGCAGGTCGTCCACCTGCCGTCGGTGGTTCGCCAGGCCCGGGTTCGCACCACCGGCGGGTCGCGCCAGAGCGAGACCCGCCACGAGCGCGGGAAGCGGACGATCCTTTCCCCGGACCGCCACATCGCCGCCTTCGACCTCGAGAACACCCTGATCGCCTCGAACGTCGTCGAGTCCTACTCCTACCTGGCGTCGCGGCGGCTCCCTGACGACGAGCGGACCCGCTTCACCCTGGACATGATGCGCCAGGGGCCGGGCCTGCTCGCCCTCGACCGCAAGGACAGGGGCGACTTCCTCCGCCACTTCTACCGGAAGTACGACGGGGCGCCGGCGGACCGCATCCGGGCCGACGCATGGGAGCTGTTCAGCGACCTCATCCTCACCAAGTCCTTCCCGGCCGGCATCCGCCGGGTGCGGGAGCACCGGGCGCTCGGCCACCGCACCCTGCTCATCACCGGAGCCCTCGACTTCGTCATCGAGCCCCTGCGGCCGCTGTTCGACGACATCGTGTGCGCCCGGCTGGGCGAACGGGACGGCCGGTTCACCGGCGAGATGATCGACGCGCCCCCGACCGGGGAGGCCCGGGCCATCGCCATCGCCGACTACGCCACCTCCGAGGGGCTGGAGCTGTCCGAGTCCGTCGTCTACGCCGACTCGGCGAGTGACCTTCCCATGCTGGAGGCGGTCGGACATCCGGTGGCCGTCAACGCCGAGCCGAAGCTCGCCGCCATCGCCCGCAAGCGGGGGTGGCACATCGAGCAGTGGACCAAGGCGCCGGGAGCGCCCGTCCCCCTGCTGCCCCTGTCACCGCGCGGTATCGCCCGGTGAGGGCACTCCAGTTCAAGCGCAACCTGCCCCGGTACGGCGCGGCGATGGTCGCCGGCGGCCTGGTGCCCGGCCTCGGCGCCCGCGTCGGCCCCCTGCGGCTGGCCGACATCGACGAGCCCGACCTGCCCGGCCCGGGCTGGCAGCGCATCCGGCCCCGGCTGGCGGGCATCTGCGGCTCGGACCTGTCGACGATCGACGGCAAGTCGTCGCGCTACTTCGAGCCCATCGTCTCGTTTCCGTTCGTGCCCGGCCACGAGATCGTGGCGGACAGCGACCTCGGTCGGGTGGTCGTCGAGCCGGTCCTGAACTGCATCCCCCGGGGCATCGACCCGCCGTGCTCGTTCTGCGCCGCCGGCCTCACCGGGAGCTGCCAGAACCTGGCCCTGGGCGAGATCGAGCCCGGCCTGCAGATCGGCTCCTGCGCCGACACGGGCGGCGGCTGGTCGACGGCGATGGTGGCCCATGAGAGCCAGCTCCACGCCGTGCCCGAGGACTTCAGCGACGAGGCGGCCGTCATGGTGGAGCCAGCGGCGTGCGCCATCCACGCCGCCCGCCGGCCGGAGGCCGACCAGCCGGCGACGGTGGTCGTGCTGGGCGCCGGCACCGTCGGGTTGTGCACGATCGCCGCCGTCCGCCGCCAGCTCCAGCCCGGCACGCTCGTCGCCTCGGCCAAGCACCCCGAGCAGCGCAGGCTGGCGCTCGACCTGGGCGCCGACGTGGTGGTCGAGCCCGGCGAGGTGCGGCGCGCCGTTCGCCGGCTGAGCCGCTCCCCCATGGTGGGGGCCGGCGTCGGCGAGGGCGTCGAGCTGGTCTACGACTGCGTGGGCAGCGAGTCGAGCATCGACGACGCCCTGAACATCGTCCGGCCCCGAGCGCAGGTGGTCCTGGTCGGCATGGCCGGGCGCACGAACGTCGACATGACCGTCCTCTGGCACAAGGAGATCCGCCTGGTCGGGGCGTACACCTACGGCGTGGAGAGCACAGGCGAGCGGACCTTCGACATGGCCTTCGACCTGGTACGGGACGCCGATCTGGGCCGGCTGGTCTCGGCCACCTACACCCTCGACCGCTACCGTGAGGCCATCGACCACGCCGCCAACGCCGGCGCCCGCGGGGCGGTCAAGGTGGTTTTCGATCTACGAGGAGAGCGCTACAGGTGAGCAGGCCGGGATTCGTTTTAGAGGTTGACCGGTCGACGCCGCCGATCCTCTTCCACCACGGCGAGGGCTTCAGCCTGGAGAAGCTGCCCCCCGGCAGCCGGGTGGTGTACCCGGCCGAGCCGGTCAAGCCGCTCGCCGACCCCGACGCCGCCATCCGCCACGCCCTGCTGAACCCGGTGGGCGACAGCGAGCCCCTGCCGTCGCTGCTCTACGCCGGCATGAAGCTGACCATCGCCATGGACAACCAGGCGGTCCCCCTGCCACCGATGCAGCGGCCCGACAACCGCCAGCGGGTCGTCGAGATCGTCCTCGACATGGCCGCCGCCGCCGGCGTGGACGACGTCGAGCTGATCATCGCCCACGGCCTGCACCGCCGCCAGACCGAGGCCGAGCTGCGCCACATGCTGGGCGACCGCATCTACGACGCCTTCGCCCCCCACGGCATGCTCACCCAGCACGACGCCGAGGACCACGACAACCTGATTCTCATCGGCCGCACCGAGCAGGGCGAACACGTCGAGATCAACAAGCGGGCGGCCACCAGCGACCTGCTGATCTACGTCAACGTGAACCTGGTGGCCATGGACGGCGGCCACAAGTCGACCATGACCGGGCTCACCTCCTACCGGGGCCTCAAGCACCACCACAACGTGACCGGCATGCAGCAGAGCCGGTCGTTCATGGACCCGCCCAACTCCGAGCTGCACAACTCGGTGTGGCGCCAGGGCCGGATGCTGGCCGACGCGGTGAAGATCTTCCAGATCGAGACCACGGTCAACACCGACACGTTCCCGAGCCCGTTCGCCTTCCTCCAGAAGCGGGAGTGGGAGTGGTCGGCCAGGGACCGGGCGTCGTACCTGGGCGTGTCCAAGAGCCTGGAGAGGGTGCCGCCTCGTATGGCCCGCAGCATCTTCCACGGGATGAAGTCGCCGCAGAAGATGACGAGCGTGCAGGCCGGCGAGGTGGAGGCGGTGCACAAGCTGACGCTGGAGAACGTCCACCGCCAGCACCTGGTGCCGGTGCAGGGACAGGCGGATGTGCTCACCATGGGCCTGCCCTACGTCGGGCCCTACAACGTCAACTCGATCCTGAACCCGCTCCTCGTCATGTGCCTGGGGCTCGGGTACTTCTTCAACCTCTACCGGGGCAAGCCGCTGGTGCGCAAGGGCGGCGTGGTCATCATGAGCCACCCCACCCGGTGGGAGTTCCACCCCGTCCACCACCCGAGCTACATCGACTTCTTCGAGCAGGTCCTGACCGAGACGACGGATCCGCTGGAGATCGAGAAGAAGTTCGAGGAGGACTTCGCCACCGACCCCTGGTACATCCACCTGTACCGCAACAGCTACGCCTACCACGGCGTCCACGCCTTCTACATGTGGTACTGGGGCGCCCACG